>Ga0208879_1000177_pt1 | contig 69071 bp, 72 predicted proteins | sample Knorr_S15_td_Bot_FD_185605 | JGI IMG/M metagenome (GOLD analysis project Ga0208879, IMG submission 185605) | Marine microbial communities from Southern Atlantic Ocean transect - Knorr_S15_td_Bottom_ad_5009_LV_A (SPAdes) (version 2) | ecosystem: Environmental > Aquatic > Marine > Oceanic | place... | reverse complement strand
TAAAGGAGGAATAAATAATACGTTTTGGGAGTTTGCTACCCATATTGATGTAAGAATAAATACTGTTAATAAACTAAGCTTCCTCATTTAAATGTGCTTTGAATTATTAGACAAACCTGAAAAGACTATTATTCCTTAAATTAAAAGTCCACTTGCGAGGACTTTTAATTTATTCATCAAAATATTTTTGTATGATATGAGCTATATATTCTCGATGAGCAATCGTACTTACCTCTGAAGATTTCAAACTCTTCATTTGCTTAAGATTTTTATTCAGCTGACTAAACACCTGAGCACGTACTTGAGAACTTACGCCTTTATCTTTGGCTGCTCTTATCAATCTATTCACATATTCTACTTGTAAATTCTGGCGGAAACTATTAACAGCCTTATTTTTATCTACTTTAAACATAGCATCATTTAAATCTTTGAAATAAGCAGATAGGGAGTACTCATTTCCATAAAGACTACTATTCACCATACGGTTCAACACATTTCGATTCAGCAACTGCCCTAAAACCATTCTTTGAATTCCTAAAACACGTTCATGAATCTTTGGATCTTCACCACCGTAAGGAGTGCTAAAACCTCTACGTTGCTGTTGTAAATACGGATATAAAGTCTCTGCCATAGCGAAAGCATTTGGGGCAAATGCGTATGTACTCAATGCATTCATAGCCTCCTGTTGATCCGCTAAAGAAACAGGTGTGAAAGGTTTGGCCTCGGTATCTTGCCCTACCATAGCACGATTTACTCTAACCCCAGCAATCTGACGGCTAATAATTTTCAGTGATGTAGAATACTGTCCAGTTAGGGTATAATACGAATTGAGAAGTTCTTGATGAGACCCTCCATCTTTTCGATATTTATCAAGGATGTTAGGAAATATGGTGTTCACCAATTTTATTCTATCTACAGCATAAGAAACGGGCTCTGAAGTTAAATCGTAAATCATCGCATCAGGATCCATTCCTTTACCAGTTCCACGCATATCATCCGCATCGTTGGCAAAAGCGTGCTCTGGTTTGGTGCTCTCATTTAAAATAGCATTTAAGCCATCTGCATCCACTTGAGAATAGGCAAAACGAATCGCCCAGTGGTCGTAAGGTCCTGGAATGGTATCGTAATACAAGCCTTGATTTTCTGGTTTCAAACTAAAGTTGATAGAAGGATACTCCATTACCGAAGAGCAAAGCCCTTTTTCGTAGGTAGTCTCTTTGTTTAAAATCTCTTTATAGGTTAATAAGTTGGAGCCTTTAAAATTGTGATTCAAGCCTAAAGTATGTCCTACTTCGTGAAGTACTAATCTTCGTAAAGATTCTCTTACGAGTGTTTCCTTCGCAGCTTCCGAAAGCTCCATGGCATCTACGGCACTTTGAGCAAATAAATTATTCGACTGCATTAAAGCAGAAGCAGAACAGTAATGGGCATCCATCGGATTTTCTTCATCTAAAAACAAGGCTGTATTTTCGAATAATTCACCTTGCTGAATTCTTTTGGTTATGTACACCCACTCCAACATAATGTCGGCTCCTAGAATTTCTCCTGTAAGAGGATTCACAAAACTAGGTCCATAACCCCCAAAAGGAGGATTAGGTGAAGAAGTCCAACGCAATACATTATAGCGAATATCACCCGCATCCCATTCTGCATCATCGGGCTGAATCTCAACTTGAACGGCATTTTTGAATCCAGCACTTTCGAATGCTTGACTCCAAGACTCAACTCCATCTTTAATAATATCTCTCAACTCCACAGGAGTGGTATTTTCTATCCAGTACACCAAAGGCTCAACAGGTTCCGAAATAGCAAGCTCCGGATTCTTTTTCACCAAATTCCAACGGTGCACCAAATCGCGATAATTAATCGCATCAGCAGTGGTCATGTCGTTTACACGCGTAGTAAAGTATCCTACTCGAGGATCGTCAAAACGCTCTTCAAAATCGTTGTCCGGCATTTCGATTAATGAATGTTGAACTAAAATATTCACATAACGCGAATCGGCAACTGCAGAGCCACCAGCCTTTTTAGGCAATGCATTGTCGTAGGCATACTGAACAATAATGTCTGTGTTCTCAGGATAATTCTTCAGCTTGTGGTATTTCGTTTTGGTCTTACTCAGCTTACCCAATTGGAAACTTTTGGAACCTGGTCGAGAAGCGCGTTTTATCTGTTGAAGTGTTTCCGTTAAGAAAATCTTATCGGCATCAATTAGGTATTTTGTGCTGTCCTTACTGGTGGCGATAATCAGCTCACTCACTAATACGGGATTATTTACATTGGCCTCTGCCGAGCGAGACAAAGCACTTTCAGAATCAAAATAATAGCTTGTATTTTCCTGTACGAACTCTATGCGATCGTAGTATTTCTGAATTTTAAAGACTTTGGAATTTCTAAAGTTCCCTCTAAAAAAACCCGCATCGGTAACACCATTTTCTATATATGAAAAATGAATGTATTCTTTATCCAATTGCTCCTTCGTAATCTCGATATATAACTTTCCTTTAGCCTTATCGCGATACAAGGTGAAAAGACCTTCCATCTTATCAGTGTTTTTTATTTTCTGCTTGTACTTATTCTTAGAAGATTTTTTATTCGATTTTTCTGTCTTAGCGTTCTTTTTTTTGAAGAATTGCGCCTCGCAAGGCTGTGCAAATGCTAAACTTATAATTAAGAAGCTTAAAGAATAGATCCAATTTCTCATCTCGATTATTTTAATGATTTGTTCAAAGATATAACTTCATAGCAATTATCGTACATATTTTGTTGTTGGTTGGTGGTTGTGGCTCAGTTATAATACACAAGAGCTATTTACTCATCTCTAAGAGCCATAAATCTACTAAATGAACTTTCAGAGTTCATACGCAAAAAACCACATTCCTTATTTTTTTAAAAAATTTCACCATATTCTCTAACATTTAAAAATTTGATCATGAAAAAATTACTTTACTTTCTTGTTCCAGCAGTAGTACTATTGAGTGGATGCATAAAAGACGAGGGAAACCTTGACACTAAATTAGTTGGGACTTGGCAATGGAATTCATTCAACTATGTAGATGTAAATTCTGCATTTAACCAATCTTGGGTTAATATTGGAACTATCTCGTTTAACTCAAACGGTATAATAACTTATGTTAATTCAGGGATTACGAGTACTGAAACCTATAATGTACTCAACGACACTCAATTTAGTATTAATCACCCTAGAACAAATGGCTCATTTATCACCGTTACATATACTGTATCTACAATTACTGAGTCTAGCTTACGATATAGTGGAACTATTGTAGACGCTGTTTCAGGAGCAAATGGAACTGCAAGCTATGTACTCTCAAACTAACACAGCTAAACTATTTTTCAAAAAGGGGCTTAAGGCTCCTTTTTTATTTTCATTAATATGCTTATCCGTTACTTTACAGTATGTAACAAAAGGGTATCTGTCAAATATTTGAGATAGTAAATTTTAGGCTCCCAACCTGCTTGTTCATTTTTGCCTTGACGCAAAACGAGCCAATTGAAAATCATAAGCACCTTAAAAAATAAACATAAGTGAATAAAAAAGTCAAGACTTGTCTTCTTTTTTACGCTCCTAAAACTTAAAAATGGCTAACAAAATGAAACAATTCCTTCCTACGGTCGGAATCCTATCTGCCGACAGGCAGGCTCAAACAGCATTTTGAAAACGCTCATTTTTTACGTTTTATCCACTAAAAGAAGAAATGTCAGAAACAACATTTTAATTCCCTCTGTGAATCTCCTTTTTTCTCTGTTAGCTCTGTGTAACAATCTTCAAAATATAAGATTCTTACAATATCCTATAATCTCACGAATTAGCATTTACCAAAAATACTTTCTAACAGATACCAGATACTTCATACTAGATACATTCAACGAATACTTATCTTTGGCGCATGGAAATCAAAACGCATCAATTAGCGAATGGCATTCGCATTATTCATCATCACGTAGACAGCACTGTAGCCCATTGTGGAATAATGATTAACACAGGTTCTAGAGATGAATCGGCACCAGAACAGGGAATGGCTCATTTTATTGAGCACGCCTTATTTAAGGGGACCAAAAAGCGCAAAGCTTTCCATATTTTAAGTCGCTTAGAAGATGTAGGTGGTGAGTTAAATGCATATACCACCAAAGAGGAAACTTGGTATTACTCTTCTTTTATGAATGAGTATTACGAAAGATCTATTGAGCTTATTAGCGATATAATTTTCAATTCTACACTACCGCCAAAGGAGTTGGAAAAAGAAAAAGATGTTATCATGGATGAGATCAACTCTTATCTTGATAGCCCTTCGGAAGCCATATTTGACGATTACGAGGAATTAGTTTATCACGGACATCCCATAGGGCGAAACATTCTTGGAATTAAAAAAACCTTATTAAACTTCGACTCCAAAAAGGCGAAAGCCTATATGCAAAAACACTACAATACCGACGAGATGATTCTGAGCTCGGTAGGTAATATAGATTTCAGCAAACTTGTACGCCTTGCCGAAAAACATCTAGCGCATATTCCTACAAACAAGCGCAAACATACGCGACATGGGATTAATGGATACGAAACACGTGAATTACGCGTAAAAAAAGACATACTACAAACGCATTGTATTATCGGAAACCGAGCTTACAGCGCTCAAGATTCAAAGGCTAGAACACTCATTTTATTAAACAATCTTTTAGGTGGACCCGGAATGAATTCTAGATTAAACTTGAGTATCAGAGAAAAATACGGCTTCACTTACACCATAGAATCTAACTATACCACCTATTGTGACACCGGTGTTTGGGGCATCTACTTCGGAACAGATCCACAAACGGTAAAGAAAACAATGAAGCTCATTTTTAAAGAACTGAAAAAATTGCGTGAGGTAAAACTCGGACCTGTTCAGCTTCAAAAAGCCAAGCAACAACTTATCGGTCAATTGGCTATTGCACAAGAAAACAACTGCAATTTGATGCAGTCTATTGCCAAAAGTTATCATGCCTTTGGCAGAGTAGAGAGCATTGAAGAAATGAATGAGAAAATTCTTGCTATTACCGCAGAAGAAATTCAGGAGGTCGCACAAGTTGTTTTCAAGGAAGATGAATTAAGCACGATTATCTACGAACCCAAAGACGCCTAATATGGAGTTCATTTCCAAAGAACTCGACTTATATTGCAATAAGCATACGAGTCCAGAATGTAAGGTTTTAGAAGAACTCAATCACGAAACACATACCAGCGTCTTAAACCCACGAATGATTTCGGGGAATCTACAAGGGCAGTTTTTAACTATGCTCAGTAGAATGATGCAGCCAAAGTGTATTTTAGAAATCGGAACTTATACCGGATATTCTGCTATTTGTTTAGCGAAAGGGCTTCCAGTTGATGGCGTTTTACATACGATTGATGTAAATGAAGAGTTGGAAGAAATGAATATGCGTTACTTTAAAAAAGCGGGATTTGAACACCAAATAGTCCAACATATCGGCAACGCTAGTGAACTTATTCCTGACTTGGATTTAAAAATAGATTTGGCTTTTATAGATGCCGACAAAAAGAACTATCCACTTTATTTTGATATCCTCATCGAAAAGATGAATCCTGGAGGATGGATTATAGCCGACAACGTTTTATGGTCGGGAAAAGTGATTGAAAAAATAGACCCATCAGATAAATCAACCCTAGCTTTATTAGAATACAACAAAAAAGTACATAATGATCCTCGTGTAGAAAATCTCTTATTACCTATTAGAGATGGCTTAATGATTTGCCGCAAAAAATAAGTTGTTTGTTTGTCAAAACTATAAATAGTATATTGACAAATAAACATAGCTCGTTTGAAAAATTTCCTTAGCCTAATAATCTTCTTTTCATTTTCATTGATTTGCTCGGCTACCCATTTAGTTGGTGGCGAAATGACCTATACCTGCTTAGGTGGGAATCAATATGAAATTCGACTCGTTATTTATAGAGATTGTGGACCTACAAATGTTAATGGAACTGGTTTTGACTTAAGTGGAATAATTAGCATTTACAATAATGATAATATTGAAGTTCAATCAATTGTCATTTCAGATCCTGTAAGTACAATTTTAAGTAATGAAACAGTCGGTAATGACTGTTTAGAATTACCCACAGATTTATGTATAGAACAAGGGGTGTATATTGTAATCGTTAATCTACCTCCGATCGTAGGTGGATATCAAATCGCCTATCAAAGATGTTGTAGAAATCCATCGATTATTAACATACCAACACCAGGGGATTTTGGCTCTACATTTACGGCTCATATTCCTGGCTCTGACGAAACTACTGAATGCAATAGTAGTCCGACATTCAACAACTACCCTCCATTGGCACTGTGTTTAGGAGATGATATTAATGTAGATCTTTCTGCTATTGATATTGATGGTGATTCTTTAGTTTATGAATTAACGACTCCATTCCATGGCTCAAACGATGTAAATCCTACACAAATCAGCCCTCCGCCATTTACACCAATTCCATGGTTGGCTGGTTATTCAGAAACCTACCCTTTAGATTCTAGCCCTGCTATAGCCATGGATTATAGTACCGGATTCATTACTGGAACTCCCACAAGCATGGGGATGTTTATTGTGGGGATTAAAGTGAGTGAATATAGAGATGGTATACTTATCAATGAAATCATTAGAGACTTCCGATTTATGGTTGTCGATTGTAATGTAACTACAGCGTCATTCCCTCTCTCCAGTTGGTATTGTAATTCTTTAACAGTCGAATTTTCTAACAACAGTTACAATGCGGACTCTTACTTATGGGATTTTGGGTTTGGCAGTGCAAGTTCTACTTTATTTGAACCTAGCTACAGCTATCCGGATACAGGCTTATACACGGTTACACTAATCGCAAATCCAAACACCGTTTGTGCCGATACAAATACCGTAACCTTTCCACTTTACACCGAATTACTTCCCTACTTTGAAAACCCCGAACCACAGTGTGTAGACAATAACAGCTTTGATTTATTAGGAGAAGGAATAGCACCTCCGGGAACAACCTTTTCATGGAACTTTGGTGCAACAGCCAGTCCAACGAGTTCGAATATCCCAAACCCCACAGGAATATCCTATACGGCTGCAGGTATATACTCCGTTTCTTACAACCTAGTGTACAACGATTGTGACGAAACCCATATCGGTACGATTGAGGTTTTTGATGAAGACATATTCCCTGAAGTTCCAACTCTTGATGCACAGTGTTTTAGCAACCATTCATTCGACTTTAGTGCAGATGGTGTTTACCCTTTAGGATCTACATTTTTATGGGATTTCGGTGCCAATGCTAGCCCTCAAAACTCTACTGAACAAAACCCAAGTGATATTCAATTCTCAAGTTCTGGCATACAAAATATCATTCTTAGTGTTTTTGCAAATGGATGTGAAAACTCGAATACGGGTACTATAGAGATTTTCGAACAAATACCTATTCAAATATTTTCATCTCCTGAAAATGGATGTGAACCTTTTACTGTACAATTTAACAGCAATACCCCTCCTGCAAACCACCAATTTACATGGGATTTAGGCAATGGAGTAACTGCAAATACAAGTACTACACAAAGTACATACACAGAAGGTGTTTACGACATTTCATTAACGATTAATAATACACTTAACAACTGTGTGGGTAGCTTACTATTGAACAATTACGTCACCGTAATTCCACAACCAATTTCAGTCTTTTCAGTTTATTCTGATTCATATATGTTTGGAGACCCTGTTTGGATAAACAACGATGCTCAATTTGCTTCAACATTCACTTATGAATTCAGCTCTGGGTATGTCACTTCTGAGGAAGAACCTGTATTTATAGTTCCTACGATTGGAAGTTTTGAAGTTATACAGTACGCATACAATGAATTTGATTGTGTTGATAGTAGTAGCCATCATTTTTTTATTGATTTTCAACACACCTTTTGGGTTCCTAATGTATTCACACCCAATAGTGATTCTAATAACGACCTTTTCTTTCCTGTTTGTACAGACGTAGAGAGCTACAGATTGCAAATATTTAACCGCTGGGGAGAACAGATATATGACCAAAATGGTCAACAACCAAAATGGGATGGAAATTATAATTCTGGCATCCAATGTTCTACCAATAGCTATGTTTACTTAATAGATTATGTAACCTTTGACAAGTCTAATTATAAGGCTACGGGAGTAGTAAACCTTATTCGATAAGCGGTAAAGAAATCACATTCGCTACTGAGCCATTAGGGAAGTTAATTCCCAATAAATTAGAAATTGTAGGTGCTATTCCTGTAATAGAAATTTTCTCTGAAGTCTTTCCTGCTTGAACTTTCCAACCATACCAAATTAAGGGCACATGCTGATCGTAAGTATACCCCGAGCCATGTGTAGTACCTGTATGACTGTACTCTATCCATGCAGGACTTAATACTAAAAGCACATCGCCCGAACGTTTCTGATTGTATCCTTTTTGTAAAGATGATAAAGCTCCACTATTAAATTCACTACGTTCTAAAGAACGACCGGTAACAGCTTTATGAACTCCTTCATAACGAAGCATAAAGTCTGCTGTTTGCTGTTGAACTTCTTCTAGACTCAAGTACTTCTCAAAAATTAATTCGCGATTCAAATAGATTTGAGCATTGCCATAGGTCTTAACCCATTCACCAAAACCGTAAATATTTTGCAAGAATTCTTTCAACTCTCTAATAGGTTCTGTGGCATCAAAATAACCTGCTGGTACATTTCTATCTTTCAAATAAGCGGGCGTGCGCACAGCACCATGATCGGCTGTTAAGAACACCAATATATTCTCTTTACCCAAGCTCTCGTCGAGGTAGCTTAAAAACACCTCTAAATCTCTATCGAGTCTTAAGTAAGTATCTTGGGTTTCTTTGGAATCAGCACCAAATTGATGCCCTACATAATCGGTAGAAGAAAAACTCACAGCCAATAAATCTGTAAACTCATCTTGCCCTAAACGCTCCCCTTTTATGGCAGCAATTGCCATGTCCATGGTAAGCGTATTTCCAAAAGGAGTGGACTTTATTAATCCCATACCATTTTCAGCAACAAGCTTTGGTAAATCGTGTGGGAACTTAGGATATTTCTCGCCTATAAATGCCGATTCATAAACACTATTATCGACTAGACTCTCATCGTACATTTTTGAATGGAGTAGCAAATCCCATTTCTGAGACAGGTACTCCTCGCACAAATTTTTCTTATTAAACTTCTGTGCCCATTTTGGCAAGCGGAGTCCATAATACGAACTCGAAACAAAATCGCCTGTTTCTGAATCTAACCAAAAAGCAAAGTCACCCATATGCCCAGCAGGTAAAACTGCCGAGCGATCTTTAAGTGCCACCGCAATAACTTTAGAGCGATTCATGGTAAACAACCTAAGCTCATCACCAAAAGTAGTGTTCAACATTTTAGAGGGCGACATCTTTCCAGATTCATTGTCAGCTCCAATGGTATTCATTTCTGTATCAGAAACACAGTAACTATATTCTTCGGTGGTTTTATTAAACCAGGAGTTAGCGATAATACCATGATCAGATGGCGTTGCGCCAGTATAAATAGATGCATGCCCTGGACCTGTATAAGTAGGTATATAAGTATAATGTGTATTTGTACAATTATACCCTTCAGTAACTAAACGCTTAAAGCCACCTTCGCTAAAATCATCCCAATAGCGATTAATATAATCAAAACGCATTTGATCAACGACTATCCCCACTACCAATTTAGGTTGATCGACTTGAGCGATTGCGCTAAAACTAAGAATACATAATAAGGAAAGAATGCGTTTCATATAGGTAAGTTGAAGGTTGAAAATTAAAGGTTAAAGAATAGGAGATGTATTCTTGTATAGTATATAGAGGACAAACAAACAGCAGACTACACTTAAAATAACATTGGATATAGCCATAAGCGTTTGCCCAGTTTTGAGCATCTCGAAGGTTTCGAAACTAAAGGTTGAGAAAGTACTGAAACCACCACAGAAACCAGTAATCACTAACAACTTCCATGTTCCGCTTAAACCCAATTTATCTTGAAACAAGTAAACAAAAGCCGCTAAAACTAGCGTACTCAATACGTTTGAAAAAAGAGTTGCGTAAGCAAAAGTTGAAACCAAATACGATGAGGTCAATTTACTTACTCCATATCTGCATAAACTCCCTAATCCACCGCCAATAAAAACTGCGACTATATTCATAGTGCTAATTTATACTTTTCCTTGATTTTCAGAATCAAACACCAGACTATTTTTGCAATAAGAATTCCTAAAATAGCGCCACAAATTACATCTAAAGGATAATGTTTTCCAACATAAATGCGACTGTAAGCTACTAGTGTAGCCCAAGAGTATAGAATATAGGGCAGAATAAAAAAAGCAATATCTAACATTAAGACAATAATGCCGAACAATAAAGAACCTAAACCTCTCTTCTCTTCTAATCCAATTATTAGTTTTTTGAGCATTAAACACAACTGTCTTAAACTTTTCCGTTCTGATAAAATTGTAGAAACTATAGCTGCTAGTGCAAAGAAATTGACCGCATGAGAAGACACAAAACCATACAAACCACCTTTGGAAACCAATAAACGAATTTGATATATCAACTCTGGCTCGTGACATGGTCGCAAGCGCATAAATACATTTTTGAAGGCATGGACAGAAATTAAATCTGCCAAACTCACTACAATTAGAATTAAGATTAATCCTTGCCAAAAAGATTTACCGTGTTTTATTATCAGAAGAAAAACAATAAAAAGGAAAAGTGGTAAAGCAGATTTTGTACTCGAAACAAAGACCCAAAAAGAATCAAAAGTTTCAGTTCCTGCTCCATTGAGCAGCAAGAAAAACTCCTGATCCCATTGTAGTAATTTATTTAGCATTTAACTGTGCCCAGATTAAATCTTTTAGCTCCATTAATCCTTGCTGAGCTACCGAAGAGAAAAATACCGTCTTAACTCCTTTAGGAAGTGTTTCCGCTACTTCAGCTTGTAATTCATCATCTAACATATCCGATTTAGAAATCGCGAGTAGACGATCTTTATCTAACAACTCCGGATTATAAGTCTTTAACTCGTTGAGTAAAATCTCATACTCCTTCGCAATATCATCGGCATCGGCAGGCACTAAGAACAGAAGTGTTGAGTTGCGCTCTATATGTCTCAAAAAGCGAAGTCCCAAACCTTTTCCTTCGCTAGCTCCTTCGATAATACCTGGAATATCAGCCATCACAAAAGAACGATCATCGCGATAAGCTACAATCCCTAAATTGGGTACAAGGGTAGTAAAAGCATAATCCGCAATCTTCGGTTTAGCGGCAGAAATCACTGATAATAAAGTCGATTTTCCAGCATTTGGAAAGCCAACTAAACCTACATCAGCAAGAACTTTAAGCTCCAAAACATTCCAACCTTCCTCACCTTCGGTACCTGGCTGTGCATAGCGAGGTGTTTGACGAACAGAATTCTTAAACCAAGAATTCCCTCTACCACCTAAGCCACCTTTTCGAATGATAATTTCTTCACCGTGATCAGTAACCTCGAATATAATTTCCTGCGTATCCGCATCGCGTACAACTGTACCTAATGGAACATCAATATATTTATCCTCGCCATCGTCTCCAAAACTATTGTTTGAAGAGCCACCACCGCCTCTACCACCTTTTACGTGTCTTTTGTACTTCAGGTGGAGTAAAGTCCACATTTGATTGTTTCCACGAAGGTAAATATCCCCTCCACGACCACCGTCACCGCCATCAGGACCACCTTTAGCGGTAAGTCGTGAGCGATGTAAATGCACCGATCCAGCACCACCATGTCCGGCAGCACAGTGAATCTTTACATAATCAACAAAATTTGATCCGTTTACAGCCACTATAGTAAATCTTCAATTTCTTTACAAAGGCTCTTGGTAATAGATTCTATAGAACCGATTCCTTTTACGCCTACAAATTTATTCTGTGCAGTATAATAGTCCTTCAAGATTGCGGTTTCATTCTCGTAAACTTGAATTCTATTTTTTATAATCTCTGGATTTTGGTCGTCGGCTCTACCACTCGAATTCCCTCTTTCCAAAAGACGAGTAATCAATTCTTGCTCTTCAACTTCTAAAGCCAACATCGCAGTAATTTCTGTTCCCTTAGAAGTAAGAAAAGTATCTAAAGCTTCTGCCTGAGCAGTCGTTCTTGGGAAACCATCAAAAATAAATCCTTTAGCAGATGCATTAGAATTTACTTCTGCTTCTAGCATTCCAATCGTAACCTCATCGGGTACTAAAGCACCTTTATCAATGTACGATTTTGCTAGACTTCCCAATTCTGTACCTTCCTTCATATTGTATCGAAAGATATCTCCCGTAGAAAGGTGCACTAAGTTGTAAGTATCAATTAAGCGAGCAGACTGAGTTCCTTTTCCTGCGCCTGGAGGACCAAATAAAACTAAATTTAGCATACATTTTTTTTAGGCTTTCGCCAATTGATAAACGTTTTTCAAATTTCGCCCAAAGCCATCGTAATCGAGGCCATAACCGACTATGAAATCATTGGGAATTTCAAAACCAACAAAGTCGATTTCCCTCCTTCCTTTATAAGCTTGAGGTTTAAAAAACAAACTTGCAATTTGCCATTCTACACCTTTCAACTTAAAGATTTCATTAATCTTTAAAAGTGTTCTTCCAGTATCTACTATGTCTTCTATAACAACAATCGTTTCGTCTTTCAAAACATCCTTTAAACCAATCAACTCTTGCACTTCTCCAGTACTTACCACACCATCATATGAACTCAATTTCACAAATGATATTTTACAATCGCCAGGATAAGCACGAAGCAAATCGGATGCAAATATAAAGGAGCCGTCTAATATGGCTACAAAATGGGGTGTTTTTCCATTTAACTCTCGATGGATTTCGCTTGCCACTTGTGCAACACGCTCTTTCAAGACCTTCTCCTCGAGGTAAATTTCAAAGTCCAAATCGTGAACCTTCAGCTTCTTCATACGCCGCAAAAATACAAATTAATGGAGGATAAAAGACTTGAATAGCTTGAGATTTAAAAAACTGGAATTCAACCTCTTTGTTGGGTTGATTTAAACGACAAAAAAAGGCCTAAAACAGACTTTCCCAACTCGTTACGAATGCTTACTTTTATACAAAATTTTTACACTATGAAACCATTAGTAAGCATCATCATGGGAAGCACTTCTGACTGGCCCGTAATGCAAAAGGCAGCGAAGTTCCTAAATGACATGGAAATTCCTTTTGAGGTAAACGCTTTATCAGCACACCGTACACCCGAAAAAGTTGAAGCTTATGCTTCTAAAGCACACGAAAATGGTGTTAAGGTAATTATTGCTGGTGCAGGTGGAGCCGCTCACCTTCCGGGTGTGATGGCAGCTTTTACGCCACTACCAATCATTGGTGTTCCTTGTCGTTCATCCATTTCTATCGACGGTTGGGATTCAATCTTATCCATCTTACAAATGCCTCCAGGTATTCCTGTTGCAACTGTAGGTTTAGACGCTTCGCTTAACGCAGGTATTTTAGCTTCGCAAATGATAGGTATTGGCGACGAGGATATTATGAAAAGAGTTATTGCTTATAAAGAATCTCTAAAAGATAAAATTATAAAAGCCAATGAGGATTTAAGCGAATTCAAATTCGCCTTTAGAACTTCGTAAATATTTAATCCCACCCGAAACGGTGGGATTTTTTTATAGCTTAGTGAAAAATTAACTCATGAAAGATCTTCAGACTTGGTTAGATCAATATGGCGAGAGTCACACAAACAAAACGAATAAGTTATTGCATTGGATTTGCGTTCCAAGCATCTTCTTCTCTATCCTTGCATTACTTTCTTTAATCGAGATTCCAATCCTTCAACAATGGCTTCCTGTAGAAACTTCCAATTTTGCTTCTGTTTTCGTTTTCCTGGGACTACTCTTTTACCTGAGACTCTCATTTACTATGTTTATTGGCGTAACACTATTCACAATACTTTGTTATAAAGGAATCTTCATTTTAGATCAACTGGGCTATAAATTTGAAATTGCTTTAGGCATTTTCATCATTGCTTGGATAGGACAATTTATTGGACATAAAATTGAAGGTAAGAAGCCTTCATTTCTTGAGGATTTAAAATTCTTATTGATTGGTCCTGCATGGCTCATTTCTTTCATTTATCAAAAACTGGGAATCAAATATTAAAATGAACAAACTCTTCTATTCTATACTATTCATCTTCGGTACAAGCCAAGCCCAAAACGCTTATGACATCATCAAACGTTCTGATGAGCATGTTCGAGGTCTAAGCAACAAAGCTGAAATGAGCATAGAAATTCAAAGACCTAAATGGTCGAGAACTATGGAAATAAAAGCTTGGTCTTTAGGTACCGATTATTCTTTCATACTCATACAATCGCCTTCGCGAGATAAGGGAACAGTCTTCTTAAAACGCAAAAAAGAAATCTGGAATTGGCAGCCTCGAATTGAAAAGGTCATCAAACTACCACCTTCTATGATGATGCAATCGTGGATGGGATCAGACTTTACAAATGATGACTTAGTAAAGGAATCTTCCATTCTTACCGATTACACTCACGAACTTGTAGGCGACACAACCTTACAAAACAGAATCTGCTACATCATTGAATTAACACCAAAACCCGAAGCTGCAGTAGTTTGGGGTTTGATTAGAACTTTTATCGACAAGCAAGACTATCTACAATTGGGCTCGGAGTTTTACGATGAAGATGGATACTTAATCAATAAGATGGAAGCTTCGGACATTAAATATTTTGGCGATAAAATACTTCCTGCAACTATGGTCATGACGCCTCTTGAAAATGAAGGTCAGAAGACTATTCTCCACTATAAATCTATAGAATACGATATCGATATTGAGGAAAGTTTCTTCACGAAGCAAAACATGAAAAGACTCCGCTGATGAAAATGTTATTCAAAATGGCTTGGCGAAATATCTGGCGGAATAAACGCAGGAGTATCATTACGATTTCCTCTATTTTCTTTGCAGTATTTTTTGCTGTTTTCGCACGCTCATTTCAGATTGGCGTTTACAATAAGATGATCGACAATATGGTCGGTATGTATACCGGCTATCTACAAATTCATCAAAACGGATTTTGGGAAGAACAAAGTATAGACAATAGCTTTATTCCAGACCAAAGCCTTATTGAATTACTACAAGAAAATAATGACATTACAGATTATAATGAGCGTTTAGAAAGCTTCGCCCTAACTGCTTCTGACAATCTTACCAAAGGTGCCATAATTATGGGTGTAAACATCCAGAAAGAAGATGGTTTAATGGATTTAAGTCCCAAATTAATCAGTGGTGACTTCCCTTCTGATACAAGTAATTCCATATTGATTAGTGAAGGTTTGGCAAGCTACTACAACATGTCTGTGGGCGATAGCTTAATCCTTTTAGGTCAAGGTTATCACGGAGCAAGTGCAAATGGAATTTTCCCTGTCAGCGGGATTTTAAAATTCTCGATGCCTATGCTAAACGCACAACTGGTATTAATGCCCATTTTGGCAGCACAAGAACTTTACGACGCTCCAAATCGGCTAACATCTTTAGTGCTTCAAATTGACAAACCATCGCACCTAAACAGACTACAAAAACGATTATCGGAAAAGCTTGATCTTGAAAATTATGAGTTACTAGACTGGAAAGCTTTATTACCCGAATTGGTTCAAACTATTCAAGCCGACAGCGCTGGAGGAGTTATCATTTTGGGCATACTTTATATGATAATTTCATTTGGGATATTAGGAACATTATTGATGATGACGGCAGAACGCATGCACGAATTCGGGATTCTTATTTCTATAGGAATGCATAAAAGCAAGCTCATTTTCACCCTTATACTCGAAAGTTTATTGATGGGATTTATAGCTTGTGTAATTGGTATTGCTGTGGTAAGTCCCGTTCGATATTATTTCAACATAAACCCTATTCGCCTTGAAGGACAGGCAGCAGAATCCATTGAAACTTTTGGTTTCGAGCCTGTAATACAAGCATCAACACAAACAGATATTGCACTAACACACGCAGGAATAGTTCTATTAATTGTACTGATTTGTACTTCATATCCAATTTGGGTAATACTACGTTTAAAACCCGTTAAAGCCATGCGAGCCTAATGAAGACGATAATAAAAATAGCTTGGAGAAATATATGGCGAACACCAATGCGTTCGCTCATTGTAATTGGTTCTATTGTTATGGGGATTTGGGCGGGAATATTCGTGGTAGCTTTTAGTTACGGATTGAATAAACAACGTACACTAAACAGTATTCAAAATTCTATTTCTCATATTCAAATTCATCATCCAGAATACCAAAGAGATTACAACAGCAAGTATTTCATCAAAGATTCAGAGGGGTTAAAATCTACTCTTGAAGCAGATGAAAACATTAAAGCCTTTGCTTTTCGTTCTCTGCTAAACGGAATGGTTAGCTCACCTATAAAGAGTAATGGAGTTCGAATTATAGGTATTAACAAAAACCAAGAAAAAGAACTTACGCGTATTCATTCTGGTCTTGTAGAGGGTAATTACTTCGAAAGTAAAAGAAGAAATCCAGTGCTCATTGGTGAAGCACTTGCGAAGAAGCTCAAAGTAAAATTGCGTTCAAAAGTTGTTCTCACTTTTCAAGATGCCGAAAACAATATTGTTTCGGGTGCTTTTAGGGTTTGTGGTATTTTCAAAACGCAATACACTAAATACGACGAAGGGAATGTTTTTATTGAAAATAGCGATTTACAAAGACTTATAAAATCGGAGGAATTTCACCAAGTGGCCCTCTTGTGTAATTCTATAGATCAAGTAGACTCTACTTATCAGAAGCTTAAATCGAACTTAAGTGATTACGAAGTAAAAGACTGGAAAGCTATTTCTCCTGAATTGGCATACGCCGATGAAGTCATGGAATCGTGGCTTTTTCTTATTATGATTATCATAATGCTAGCTCTTATATTCGGGATTATTAACACCATGCTTATGGCGGTTTTTGAACGCAGAAGAGAACTGGGTATGCTCATGGCAATAGGAATGAATAAGTCGAAAATATTCTTCTTAATCCTTACCGAAACCTTCTTCCTTTCGTTAATTGGAGCTCCTACAGGTCTCCTTTTGGGAGCACTAACCATAAAACTAACAGCACAAACGGGAATCGATCTTTCCATTGTTGGCGAGGGCTTAGAATCTGTAGGACTTGGATCGGTTATTTACCCAGAAATTCAGAGCCATTTTTACTTCTACATAAGTGTAATGGTGTTTGTCTTCACCTTAATCGCGGCTATTTACCCATCGCGAAAAGCATTAAACTTAAAACCAACCGAAGCCATTAGAACTATCTGATATGGAAATTATAAAAACAATTAATCTCACTAAAGTTTACAGCAATAACGGATTGGAAGTTAAGGCAGTTAACCATATAGATTTAAGCATCGAAGAAGGTGAATTCACAGCCATTGTAGGCCCTTCGGGTTCGGGGAAAACAACCTTACTTAATATGATTGGTGGCTTGGACGACATCACCGAAGGTAGCGTGGAAATTGCTGGCATAAACATCAGTTCTTTGAGTGAAAATGAGCTCATTGATTTTCGTTTAAAAAACATCGGGTTCGTATTTCAGGCCTACAACCTAATTCCGGTTCTTACAGCAAAAGAAAATGTAGAATTCATTATGTTGCTTCAAGGTGTTTCGGAAGAAGAAAGAAAACAACGCAGTGAATACTTATTGATTAATGTGGGCTTAGCCGATAAATTAGATGCTAGACCTAACCAACTTTCGGGTGGACAACAACAAAGGGTAGCCGTTGCCAGAGCACTGGCCTCAAAGCCACGATTTATTATAGCGGATGAACCTACCGCAAATCTCGACAGTCACTCTACAGCGAATCTATTAGACATGATGGCTGAGATGAATGAAAAGGAAAAAGTTACCTTCCTCTTCTCCACACACGACCAGAGGGTAATCGATAAGGCAAAAAGAGTCATTACCATTGAAGATGGGAAAATCATAAAAGATGAAAGACGTTAAAAAAATCATCCTACTTTTCTTTCTTGTTATTTCTTCGCTTGAGGCACAAACTAGCTTTGAGCAGGACTGCTATGCCAGCAACTTAAATAGTTTTAGTTTTTTTAATAGCGACCTCGATTCAGTCGATCAAATGCCAAATCATTGGAATGACCAACAAATTCATTTTCGCTGGAATGGGCACTTCTATCATAACAATCATCTAAGCGCTAAAATAAGTGTTCGGAATAGACTCTTTACTGGTTATCAGTGGCAAGAAAACTTATATAATTTTAAAGAGGCCTTAGATATTGACCTTTTAGATCTCACCTCTATAAAATCAGAAAAAATTGGCTTACATCATCAAATTGATCGACTGTATGCGCAGTGGGAAAAGGGACATTGGAATATACGAATTGGGCGTCAGCGGATTAATTGGGGAATTCAAAATTATTGGAATTCTCATGATCTTTTCAACCAAAGCAACTTCTTCGATTTCGATTATATAGAAAAACCTGGGGCAGATGCAATTCGAGTTCAATACTATACCAAAACGAATAACTCTTTTGAAATTGCGCTAAACAAAGACATCAAAGCTGGACTCTACAAATTCAATCTTCACAAATACGATTTCCAGATTTTATTGGCTAAATATTACCAAGATTACTCTTTGGGTTTTGGTTGGGCAGGACAAATTAAAGATGCCGGATTTAAGGGAGAATTCAACTATTTCAAGAATCGAGAAAATGAAGGGAATTCTTTGGTGGGAAGCATCAGTTTAGATTACAGTTTTAAAAATGGAATCTATCTCACCGCAGCTTGTTTGTATAGAAATCAGGAAGATGAATTTAGCTCTTTTGGATTTTATGGAATGGAAATTTCAGCCAAAAACCCAATGCCTTTTGAATACAGTTTCTTGTATCAAATCAACTTACCTGTCCATCCATTGGTACAGATTGGAACTTCCTTTATACACGATGGGAATTTGAATTTCGCTTTTCTAAACCCTCAAATAAGCTATTCTATTTCTGAATCTGTAGACCTTATGATAAGCAGCCAGAATATGTGGATGAAGCTTACCAATAAACTAGAAGACAGCAATCAATCAATCTTTACGAGGCTACAATGGAACTTTTAATTTCGTATCTTTAGTTAAGCAGTCTGTCGCTCGCGACATCTCCAATCTTCGAAGGGAGACTAATACAAATTATAACAATACCATCCACTCCTTAAAAGGAGCGCTGCCCATAGGGCAAGGAGATTATAAATAATTTAATACTAATGTAATATGAAACTAATTCAACTCACATGTGTGTTTATGAGTTTGGTCGCGCAAGCACAAAACACCGAAAAATTACTTTACGACCATTTTAATCCAATACATCTTCAAGAATTTGAGACGACTGTATTTTACTCACAAGTAGATATTCTGAATAGTGAATTTGGTTTACACAAGAGTAAAATAGCATCCATTTTCAAGTTACAAAACCGAACTTTTCAGTTCGCCTATCACCAATATGGCTACCAACATTTTAAAGAATCAAAATACAGTCTTTCGAGCGCGCAAGAACTTACTTCTAAAATGAATTTGGGCTTAAATATCAACGTTCATTTTTTATCAATTACAGAGCTAGAAAAGCTCCATTCTATAAGTTTTGATATCGGATATAGTTACAAATCTGATACATATGAAATCCGTCTGTTTTTAGAAAATCCGCTAAACAACAGGTATATAGAAAACGACTTAGAGAGTCGGTTTATCGTAAGTAGTAGATACTATTGGAATTCAAATTTATTCTCTGAACTGCAATTGGAAGAATCAATTCATAGTGGATTCAAGGTATCGCATCAATTAGAATACACCTATAAAGACTTTTTAAGTTTAAGCATACTCCAATCTATTCACACATTAGAATATGGATTTAGATTGGGATATAAGAAAGAACGCTTTCAATTTTACAGTCAATACCGAAAACTTACTTGGACAAACTCCACTGGCTTTGCTTTGATTTACCGATTAACTAATGACTAGGTTTTTCTACATCATACTCATCGCTAATTTCAGCTGTATTGCTCAAGATTTCACAAAACAGTGGACTTATTTAGAAACTATAAATGAGCAAAGCTTAAGTAATGATATTGTTGATGTATGGGAGTATTATTATCAAAACCCCATCAACTTAAACAAGCTTACGCAACTATACCAACTAAGAGAATTAAATCTACTCTCAGAGAAAGAGCTGAGAATTATTACGCTACACTGTCAATCTCAAGAACTCATTTCTATTTATCAACTGCAAGCGTTAGACATACCCCTTTCAGCACTCAAAAGGATTAAAGACTTCATCTATATCCCACTTAAGAATACACCCATTATTTCTACAAATAAACCAAGAATCTATTTAGGGGTGCAATTTCAAAGCCCACAAAGAAATGGAACAATAAATGGAACGTATATAGGGAGTCCTATAAAATCGCACTTAAGATATAGAACCCCATTAATAAAGGGCTGGCGTTTGGGCCTAAATTGGGAAAAAGACCTTGGGGAACCTATATGGTATCAAAACAAAGGAGCTAATAATTTAGCCCTGAATTTAACGTATAAAGGGAAAGGCAAACTCAGAAAAGTGCTCATAGGGAAATATGACATGAGTATTGGAGAAGGATTACTTTTTGGCACTTCATACCGCATTAACAACCCTTACTTTTTAAGCTATAAACCGACAAGCATTACAAAATCGACCTTGAGTTCTAAAGAGTATAATTATTTTGAGGGAGCCGCTGCACAGTGGCGAATTAGAAATACAGATATTAATGTATTTGCGTCTCATCGGTATTTAAATGGAAATTCGAGCATCGATAAATCCGGGCTCTTTAGAACCAAAAAAGAAATTGAAAATCTAAAAACTTATAAAGAAAATTTAATCGGTATTCAGTTAGGAAGGAATCATAAACAAAATACATTTTCGTGGGCAGGAATAGTTTATAATTCAGAATTCTACAATGCCAAAAATAGATTTTTGCAAAGTGCCTATGCTTCAAAAAGCTATTATAACATTACTTATTCAGGAGAATTTGCTTTGCAGAATTTAGATGATTGGGCAGTACTTCAAAAGGTGAATATCAGTGTGTCGGATAACAGTCTATTTACAGTGCAATTTAGAAGTAGAACCGATTCGCTTTTTAATGACTACAGATCGGATTACAGCAGTTATAGCAACGGATACGAAAATGGTTTTTATTGGTCTTTTCAACATAACTTTAACAAAAAATGGCAATTTAGATTGGCTTGTGACTATTTTAAGTCAAATTCTGTTAAAACTACAGAGCCACATTCCCCAAAAGGAAATAAAATATTTAGCGAAATCTTAAGGCTCTCTGAACAAAGAAAATTCACACTTCAATATCAGTATAAAAAAATTGAAGAATCTGAACATATCAACAAGCTTAGACTCGTTTATCAAGAAGAATTTAGTGAGCAAATTCGGTGGAATACAAAGCTCAATCTCATTAGAGAAAACAAGATTTTAAACTCAAGCCTACAGACAAACTTCTACTGGAAAAGTCTCAATAACAAGAATAAAATAAATTTCTCCTTTTGCTTATTTAACACCGAGAGTGAATCGATTTATTGGCAGGCACCCTATTTTTATGGCAGCTACAATTCGAGATTTCTTAGCGGCAAAGGAAATACTTCAAGCCTCTCTTTTCAGAAAAAGATAGACCGATCTTTAAAAGCAGGAATGCAAATCACAGTCCTCAGTTATTACGATAGAGATGTAATTGGCATAGGAAACGCAATGATTGAGAGCAATACTAAAATGGAGATTTCGATTTACTTAAAATGTCTCATTAAAAATAAATCCCACTGAAAAACAAAGGGGAATAACATCCTTCGACAAGCTCAGGATGACAAGTGAATTATAATCAAATTCTGTCTATAAATTGTAGCAGAGGAGACCCTTCAATAGTTACGTTAAAATCGATACGGGAGTACGAGACGCATCAGTTTAAATCTTAAACTTTCAAACCCATTTAAAAAGCAATATGCAGTTTAGTCAACTTAATAGCGATGGCTAAGAGGATTATCCCAAACACCCGACGCAATACATTAATACCACCTTTCCCTAAAAGACGCTCAATTTTACCGGTTGACTTCAGCACTAAGTACACAAACAATAAGTTAACAACCACACCGATAACTATATCGTTGATAGAGTATGTAGAACGCAAAGAAATTAAGGTAGTTAGGGTACCCGAACCCGCAATTAAAGGAAAGGCAATTGGAACTATACTCCCGGAAGTATCGCCTTTATCCGATTTGAATAGCTCAATATTAAGAATCATTTCTAGAGCCAAAAGGAAAATAACAAAAGCACCTGCTAAGGCAAAAGAAGCAATGTCAATACCGATTAAGTTTAAGATGCGCTCACCAACAAATAGGAATAGCACCATAATTACACCCGCTACTATCGTTGCTTTACCCGATTGGATATGTCCCATTTTGGCTTTTAAACCCACAATAATTGGAATAGACCCCAAAATATCGATTACTGCGAAAAGGGTTAAGGTTACGGTAAGGATGTTACTAAAATTCATAATCTTTTGTTTTTCTAATCAAGCAAATGTATATCAAAAGACAATCTATTCAAATCTTTCCAATACGATTTATACGATTTATTTATCACCTCGGCATCATCAATAATTACAGACTTAGCTTTTAAGGCTAAAGGCGCTAAACACAGAGCCATTCGGTGATCGCCATAGGTTTCAAAAGTGAAATCCTTATGATTAAAACGTTCTCCTGGAAGAATCTCCAAAGACTCTTCATTTATAATATGAACTTCCGCACCACACTTCTCTAGCTCCACCTTAAGGGCGAGCAAACGATTGGTTTCTTTTAATGGAAGATTCCTCAAACCTGTAAGCCTCACCTCAATACCCAATCCGAAAGCAGTAGCTGCAAGAGTTTGCGCTAAATCTGGTGTGTTCACACAATCAAATTCCAGGTAATTTGGAGGAGTGAAATTTGATTTTTTAGTGATACTTAAAACGCCCTTATGAATACTAGATTCTACGCCTAAAGGCTGAAAAAAGTCCATCACCTTTTGATCGCCTTGAACCGAATTTTCATCTACTTGAGAGATTTGTATTTCTCCCGAATCACTCAAGGCAAGAATCTCGAACAAATAAGAAATAGAAGACCAATCGGATTCTACTTCCTTTACATTATTCTGATAAACACCTGGAGAAATAGAAATGGTATTTCGTTCCCAAAGATGTGATACACCCTGCCGCTGCATCAAGTTTAAGGTCATTTCAATATAAGGTCTAGACAAAACTTCGCCGACTAATTCTAATTGAATACCTTTTTCAAAATGGGGTGCAACCATTAAAATCGCCGAAATAAATTGACTCGAAACATCTGCCTTAATACTTAGAGTTCCACCTTTTAAATTCTTTCCATTAATTTTTAGTGGAGGGAAACCTTCCTCTTCTAAATAAGTAATCTCAGCACCTAAAAGGCGAAGCGCATCTACCAAATCTTTTATAGGACGCTCTTTCATTCTGTGCGCACCCGTAAGTATAATTTCAGAATCTTGAATAGCACAATAGGCTGTTAAAAAACGCATGGCAGTTCCCGCAATTCCTACGTTAATTATAGGGAAATTAGAAGAAAGTGATTTTTGTAAAACTAGAGTGTCATCAGAATTTGAAAGATACTTTAATGGACTCATTTGTCCTGATAGGGCCTGTATAATAAGCAATCTGTTAGATATACTCTTTGAACCCGACAAGCTTAAAGAACCTCTCATGTTTTTATTCTCTATTTGAATTTTAGCTTTCACTCAAGAAAGAATTATACTTTTTAATAGCTTCCTCAATCTGATCTACAGAACAGGTTTTATTGAATTCAGCCTCACCAATTTTCTTAAGCAAGGTAAAGTTGATTTTAGAATCATCATTCTTCTTATCGTGACGCATCCATTGGATTAAATCAGGAAGCTCTGACTCTTCGATGACCATTAAAGGAAAAACACCTTTTAAGCTAGCGAGAATAATCCCACAGTCCTCTTCGCTTAAGTCATTGGTCATTTGCGAAAGTAGGGTCTCAACAGCCATTCCAACAGCAACTGCTTCACCATGTAATAAATCACCTCCATTTTGTAATGTATTACTTTCTACAGCATGCCCTACGGTGTGACCAAAATTTAGGATTTTTCTTAAACCTTTCTCCTCCCAATCTTGCAGTACAATCTCATTTTTAATAGAAATTGACTTATGAAGTAGAGCTGTTAAATACTCCGGATTCTGTAAATCCATTCCAGCAAGGAAAGTCCAATACTCAGCATCTGCAATAAGAGCGTGCTTAAAAACTTCAGCCAAGCCACTAACCCAATGTCTTTCGGGTAAAGTCTTTAGAAACTCCGGATCTACTAAAACAATATCTGGATTTTTAAACAATCCAATTTGGTTTTTATGGCCGTCCAAATCTACTGCAAGTTTCCCTCCCACTGAGGCATCAACTTGGGAAAGTAAGGTTGTAGGAATATGAAAAAATCGAATTCCTCTTTTATACAAAGAAGCAATCATCCCGCCCATATCGCAAACTACACCACCTCCTAAATTAACAATAATGGCATTTCTATCTGCATTAGATTCACTAATGGTTTTCCAAACATCATTACAAATCGCTAAGGTTTTATTCTGCTCTCCCGATTCAATTTCGATGAGTTCAGAACCTATAAGCATTGGCACATGCTCAATTAAATACGGCAGGCAATAACGAGAAGAATTCTCATCGCAAAAGATGAAAACCTTAGAATATTGACCTTGAAAATCTTCGAGTATGCAATTGAATTCCTGTAAAACCTCGTTTCCTATATAGATGGAATACTTGTCTGATTGAATTTCCACAAAAAAGCCTTTTAGATATTTAAAAACAAAGATAGAAAAGCTATTTTCACAGCCACAAAAACAGCAAGTAATTTAGTTATATTTGCAGCAATAAAGCGAGAATATGGTATCGTTCAACAACACAGAAATAGCCTTTAGTTCGAAGTCGAAATTACAACTTCACAAAGCCTTCTATTTATTTAAATTAATGGGGCATCCATTTCTTTCAAAAATGGGTGGCAAGCTAGCTGAATTGGCTATAAAATTACACTTGCCAATTACGGGTTTGATCAAATCTACCGTATTCCAACAGTTTTGTGGTGGCGAAAGCATGGAGGAATGTGCATTGAGAATAAGTGAGCTTTCTCAATACCATATCAAAACTATTCTCGATTACTCTGTAGAAGGAAAGGCTTCGGAAAAAGATTTCAACCGTACCATGAAGCAAACTTTAGCTTCGCTTGACTTTGCCGAGAAAAACAAAAACATTCCATTTGCAGTATTTAAAGTTACGGGGGTAACTCGATTTAAATTACTTGAGAAAGTGAATTTCGGGAAAGAACTCAATGAAGAAGAGCAGCAAGAATACGACAGAGCGCTTCATCGAATCAACAAAATATGTAAAAAAGCATCGCAGTTAAAGATTCCTGTGATGATAGATGCGGAAGAAAGTTGGATTCAAGATGCTATTGACGGTATTGTTGACGATATGATGAGGCAGTATAATAAAGAAGCGGCTATTATTTACAACACACTTCAAATGTACCGTCATGATCGCCTAGACTATTTCAAAAAAACACATAAAGACTCTAAACATAATGGCTATTTCATCGGGATGAAACTCGTTAGAGGAGCTTATATGGAAAAGGAAAATGCGCGCGCTCAAAAAATGGGCTATCCAACACCCATTCAGCCCAATAAAGAAGCAAGCGATAAAGATTATGATTTAGCCTTAGAGTATGCCTGTGAAAATATCCACGGAATTTCAATTTGTGCAGGCACACACAATGAGGACAGTTCTCAGTATTTAATTAAACTGATGAACTTGCATAAGATTGAAAAATGTGACCCTAAAATATACTTCGCTCAGTTACTTGGAATGAGTGACCACATCAGTTTCAACCTAGCTGCAGATGGATACAATACTGTGAAATATGTTCCTTACGGCCCAATAAAAGATGTACTTCCATACTTAATTCGCCGTGCCGACGAGAATACATCTATAGCAGGACAAACCAGTAGAGAGTTGAATTTGATTATTCAGGAAAGAAAAAGAAGGAATTCTTAAAGGCAAGCACAATTTGGTGCTTCGATACTCAATAGTGTCGATAAGCTATCGCAATCATCTACATTGAATGTAGAAAACCTTTCGTCTTCAACTTCAATAAGATATGTTCTGCATTGACCATCAACATCACTCGCGCCAAAATCTACATCTAAATCGGCGTCCTTAAATATTCTCTCAAAAGAACTCTGGGTTAAACCCAAACAGTTTAATTGACATTGAGCCTTATCAGAAATCAGCAATTCTTGAGCACGTAAGTGCTTTACTGTTCTAGCATTTGGCAGATAAGAGAAATCAATATCTCGATCTCCAAAAAGAAACATTGTAGCAACTACACCTAATGCTACACCAACAAAATAGAAGAAAAATCGTCTTACCACAGCTTTAATTTTAGTGCCCCAAAAGTAGTCTTATTTCTTTGTATGGCAATTCAAACCACACACCTATTCCTTTGTTTGTGATAATTCCATTATACACATAAACACCACCACGAATATTTGGAGCTCGTAATAACATCCCTTGTACTCCGCCACCATCACCAACTTTCACCAGCAAGGGCGCCAAAATATTACTCAAAGAAAAAGAGGCTGTTTTAGCTGACCTCGAAGCTATATTTGGAACGCAATAATGAATTACATCATGTTTTGTATAAGTAGGTGTTTCGTGGGTGGTAACTTCAGAGGTTTCAAAACATCCACCCTGATCAATACTCACATCAACTATCACCGACTTGGACTTCATCTTCTGCACCATTTCATCAGGAATAACACAGGGCGTTCTTCCTCCTTCGGCTCTCAGTGCTCCAATTACCACATCGGCTCTTTTGAGTGCTTTCTCTAGCACTTTGGGCTGCATAATAGATGTTGCAACACGAAAACTCAAATCATTTTGAATTCTGCGCAACCTTGCAATAGAATTATCAAAAACTTTAACTGAAGCACCTAAAGCTATTGCCGAACGAGCAGCGTATTCTGCTACCGTTCCTGCACCCAGAATCACAACTTGTGTAGGACTCACTCCGGCTATACCACCCATCAACACACCTCTACCACCTGCAGAAGTACTCAACAACTCTGCAGCTATAAGAATGGAGGATGTTCCTGCAATTTCACTCATTGACCGAACGATGGGGAAACTCTTCGTTTCATCTTGTATATAATCGAAAGCAACAGCGGTCACCTTTTTTTCCATCAGCTTCTTAAAATAACTAGCCGTCTGAGTTTTTAATTGAAGAGCGGATATTAAACATTGATTCTGTTTGAAATAATCCAACTCATCTATTGTTGGCGGCTCAACCTTAAGGATTATATCAGCTTGATAAACCTCCTTCACATCATAACACACCTTGGCTCCTGCATCACTATATTCTTGATCGGTAAAAGAACTAGACATCCCAGCATTGGTTTCGATATAAACCTTATGCCCATTACTCACCAATAAACTTACCGCCTCTGGAACTAAGGGAATGCGATTTTCTTGAAAAGCGCGTTCATTCGGAATCCCGATAAAAAGAGATTGATTTTTGGTGGACAGCTCCAATACTTCAGGTTGAGGCATTAGAAACTCCTCGTGTAAAAAGCTAAGAATTTCGGGTTTACTCATTTTCAGGAATTAGATTCTTCTATCGTAAATATACGCTCATTTTCAATACACTCAATGCGAATTACTAGGTGGTTTTCTGGCAATAAGTTAGCGATTTTTTCTGGCCACTCAATAAAACAGTAAGCATCAGAATATAAATACTCCTCATAACCCATGTCAAAAGCCTCCGTTTCATCATTAATTCTATAAAAATCAAAGTGATAAATCTGTTGCGCTCCGGCAGCTACATATTCGTTAACAATGGCATAAGTAGGACTACAAACCTCAGAAGGATTTACACCTAAATGGGCGCATAGCGATTTGATAAAAGTTGTTTTCCCCGCACTCATATCACCATAAAAAGCGATGATTTTGTTGGAATATTCAGAAGTGATTTTAGCCGCTAGAGCGGGGAGTTCATCGATAGATTTTACAGTAACCTTCATTTATTTTGCGGACAATCGAATAAATGGACAAATCATTTCCTCTAAAGATATACCTCCATGTTGGTAGGTATCTTTAAAATAATTCACAAAATGATTGTAGTTATTCGGATAAGTTAAAAACACATTTTCTTTTGCAAAGATATAACTTGAAGTCAAATTAGCCGCGGGTAAAAAATACTGTTCTGGATTTTCCACTACCATCACATCTTTAGCTTGATACTGCAGTCGTTTTCCCGTTTTATATCTCAAATTAGACGAGGTCTCTTTATCGCCTACTACTTTTGAAGGGACACCAACATTGATCGTTCCATGATCGGTAGTGATAAAAAGGTCGGCACCACTATCCGCAATTTTCTTTAACATTTCTAGCAATGACGAATTCTCGAACCACGTTTTAGTTAAGGCTCTGTACGACTTATCCGTTCCTGCTAATTCGCGTATCATATCCATCTCTGTTTTGGCATGCGAAAGCATATCTACAAAATTATAAACGATAACATTCAAATCGTTGTTCAGCAAATTATTAAACTGCTCCACCAATCTATCGCCATATTGTTTTTTAACCACTTTGTGATAGGCATACTTTTTACTTCCTAAACCTAATCGCTGTAACTGATCTTCCAAAAACTCTTTTTCATGTAAATTTTTTCCACCTTCTTCATGGTCATTCTTCCATAAATGCGGAAAACGTTTAGATAAATCTAGAGGAGTTAAACCCGAGAAAATGGCGTTTCTAGAATACTGTGTTGCCGTTGGTAAAATGCTACAAAATGTTGATTCTTCCTCTACCTTAAACCATTCCTCAACTATAGGTTGTATAACTTTCCATTGGTCATAACGTAGATTGTCTATTAAAATAAAGAAGCTTGGTTTTGAATCTGACAAGTGTGGGAAAACCTTTTCTTTCATTAAGGTATGAGATAATACAGGCTTTTCGTCGCCATCCTTTAACCAAGACTCATAATTACCTTTAACATATTTAAAAAACTGAGAGTTAGCCTCACTCTTTTGCATTTCCAATATCTCTACCATCCCTGAAGAATCGATCGTATCTAACTCGACTTCCCAATGCACTAATTTCTGATAAATTTCTTCCCAATCTTTCAGACTACGCATATCCATCAAAGCCATGCTGATCTCTCTAAACTCCTTCTGATAACTAGAAGTTACCTTTTCATTCACCAATCTTTTACTATCTAAGTTCTTTTTTAAAGACAATAATATTTGATGTGGATTCACGGGTTTTATCAGGTAATCGGATATTTTTGAACCTAAAGCCTCCTCCATTATATATTCTTCCTCGCTTTTGGTAATCATTACTACCGGGATATTATGATTCTCAAAAATACGAGATAGCGTTTCTAAACCCGATAAACCTGGCATATTCTCATCTAAGAAGATAATATCATACGACTCATTATCAATCATTTCTAGAGCATCTTCTCCATTATTCACTGTATCCAAAGAATAACCTTTAGACTCTAAAAACATTACATGAGGTTTCAGTAAATCTATCTCATCATCCACCCAAAGGATTTTCACTTTTTCCATAGATATTTGTTACTTTAGTTTTTTCAACTAATCTGACTAAATTTAGTAAAATTGAAGGCCATAACTGCCAATAAAAGGAAAATTCTTAACGACCCAATTTATGGGTTTACAACTATTCCTAACGAACTCATCTTCGATCTTATCGAACACCCATATTATCAACGATTAAGACGCATTACTCAACTTGGGCTCACCTATTTGGTTTACCCAGGAGCCTATCACACTCGTTTTCATCATGCCTTGGGAGCTATGCACCTTATGCAAAATGCTATTAAAACATTGCAATCTAAAGGGCATGAAATCACAGAAGACGAGGAGCAAGCTGTATTAATCGCAATTCTTTTACACGACATCGGACACGGTCCTTTCTCGCACGCACTAGAACATAGTATTGTTAATGGTATAAACCACGAACACATTTCTATGATGATTATGGATAAGTTGAACGAAGAATTCGACGGGAAATTGTCGTTAGCCATTCAAATATTTCAAAACAAATACCCTAAAGCCTTTTTACATCAACTTATCTCGAGTCAGTTAGACGTAGATAGACTTGACTATTTAAAACGAGATAGCTTTTACTCTGGCGTATCGGAAGGTGTGATCAATTCGGACCGAATCATAAGTATGTTTAATGTGAGTAATGGAGAATTAGTTGTAGAAGCGAAAGCCATCTATTCTATAGAAAAATTCATTATTGCACGTAGACTTATGTACTGGCAAGTCTATTTACATAAAACCGTTTTATCAGCCGAATTCAGTTTGGTTGAGGTTTTAAAAAGAGCTAAAACCCTGGTTCAGGGTGGCGAGAACTTATTCTCCACATCTGCTTTAATGGCCTTTTTAAAAAATGACTACTGCTTGGATGATTTCAATACGAATCCAGAAATTTTAGAGTTATTCTGTCAACTAGACGATTTCGATATTATCACTTCAATTAAAGAATGGACCCGACATCCAGACAAAGTTCTATCTCTATTGAGTCAGAAAATCATTCAGCGAAAACTGTTGAAAATTGAACTCCAAAACACCGCGTTTGACACGAAGTATATTGAAGACATGCAAAATAAGGCAAGTCAAATATTTGGACTTAGCCTTGAAGAGTGCAAACATTTAGTATTCACGAATAAAATTGACAATAAAGCGTATAATCCAAAAAAAGACAAAATCAACTTACTCTATAAAGATGGCAGTATAGTTGACATTGCCGAGGCTGCAGACCAGTTAAACATCTCTGTACTTGCACAAACGGTTACAAAGCACTTTCTATGCTATCCAAAGGAATGTGTAGTCTAGAAAATTTGTACTTTTGCACCGTATGAAATTTACCGCGAAACAAATAGCTGAATTACTGAGAGGAACTGTTGAAGGCGATTCGACTGTTGTATTGAATCAGTTGACCAAAATAGAAGAAGGATGTGAAAATTCTCTTTCCTTTTTAGCCAACCCCAAATACAACGAGCACCTATACAGCACCAATGCCTCTGCAGTAATTGTAAACAACAGCTTTACTCCAGAAAAAAGCTTTAGCACTACTCTAATTAGAGTCCAAGACGCTTACGCTTCATTCGCTGAGCTACTTCGTATTGTAGAAGATTTACAAAAACAAAAATCAGGTATAGAATTACCTAGCTTCATACATCATACTTCAAAAATTGGAACCGACGCTTATATAGGTGCTTTTGCATATATAGGAACAAACGTTCAGCTAGGCGACAATGTGAAGATTTACCCACATTGTTATATTGGCGATAATGTGACTATCCATGACAACTGTACTTTATACGCTGGCGTAAAAGTATACGAGAATTGTGAAATTAACCACGACACCACAATTCATGCAGGAGCCGTAATTGGTTCCGATGGCTTCGGCTTCGCTCCTAACACTGGTAATTCTTATGACAAGATTCCGCAAATTGGAAATGTCATCATTAAAGAAGGGGTAGAAATTGGAGCCAACACCTGTATCGACAGAGCTACAATGGGTTCAACTATTATTCACAAAGGAGTTAAACTCGACAATTTGATTCAAGTTGCTCATAATGTGGAAATAGGTGAAAACACAGTTATTGCTGCGCAAACAGCCATTGCAGGATCCAGTAAAGTTGGTGATAACTGCATGATTGGTGGGCAAGTTGCAATAGCCGGACATCTTACGGTAGCCAACAACGTGAAAGTTGCAGGTAAAACAGGTATTGCTGCTGATGTTAAGGAAGAAGGTAAAATATTACAAGGTCCATTAGCGTTCGACATTAAAGACTTTCAACGGTCCTATATTTATTTTCGAAAATTGCCGAAATTGGCAAAAAGAATTGAACAATTAGAAAAACAATTTATCAAAAAATAAATGGATCAACAGCATAGTATAAAAAAAGATGTTAGCATCAGCGGCATTGGGCTACATACAGGAAATGAAGTTACCTTAACTTTCAAACCGGCGCCAATTGACCATGGTATTTGCTTTAAAAGAATTGATCTTGAAGGACAACCTATTATTGAAGCCGATGTTAAATATGTTACCGATACAGATCGCGGCACTACACTAGATAAAAATGGGGCTAAACTCCAAACTATTGAACACGTTCTTGCTGCATGTGCTGGATTAAAAATCGATAACCTATTAATTGAAATTAATGGTGAAGAACCGCCAATACTTGACGGGAGTTCAATCCAATTTATAAAATACCTAAAAGAGGCTACACTTCAGGCGCAAAACGCCCCAAGAAGATACTTTGTCGTTCGTGAAGAAATTAACTACGAAGATCCTGAAACAGGAATTAGAATTCAAGCGTTTCCTGCAGATGAGTTTAGCGTTACTGTTTCTATTGATTATAACTCTAAAGTTCTAGGAAATCAAAAAACAGAACTAAAGTCTATAGATGACTTTGAAAAAAATTATGCCGACGCTCGTACTTTCTGTTTTTTACACGAATTAGAATTACTTCTGGAACACGGTCTTATTAAAGGTGGAGATTTAAGCAATGCTATTGTTTACGTAGAAGAAGCAATTGAAAAGAAAGAACTTGACAGGCTCGCATCTGTTTTCAACAAAGAAAACATCGATGTTTGTAAAGAAGGCTATTTAAATAATGTCGCACTTCACTATCCGGATGAAGCTGCTCGACATAAATTACTTGATGTTATTGGAGATTTAATGCTCCTTGGAGCTCCAATAAAAGGAAAAATTATTGCTCACAAACCTGGTCATGGACCAAACACAACATTTGCGAAGATTATGAAAGACGTGATGAAGAAACAAAAAAATCAGCCACCTCACTACGATCCCAATGCAACGCCTGTGATGGGTATCCATCAAATAATGGATACGCTACCGCATCGACCACCTTTCCTGTTGGTAGATAAGATATTGGAGCTTTCAGATAGTAGAGTTGTGGGATTGAAGAACGTTACGATGAACGAGGACTTCTTCAAAGGACATTTCCCCGGAGCTCCAGTAATGCCAGGTGTTCTCCAAATTGAAGCCATGGCTCAAGTTGGAGGAATCTTGGTTCTTAATACTGTTCCAGATCCTGAGAACTACCTGACTTACTTTATGAAAATTGATAAAGTAAAATTCAAAAATAAAGTTCTTCCAGGAGATACTTTAATCTTCGAATTAGAGTTAGTAAGTCCAATTCGGAGAGGTATTTGCCACATGTTTGGTAGAGCATTTGTCGGAACTAAAATTGTGATGGAAGGCGAGTTGATGGCTCAAATTGCTAAAAAGAATTAAGATGAACCAACCCCTAGCATACATACATCCAGAAGCTAAAATAGCTCAAAATGTAGTTATTGAACCCTTTACAACCATTAACAAAAATGTTGAAATTGGGGAAGGCACATGGATAAGCTCTAACGTAACCATAATGGAAGGAGCTCGCATCGGTAAAAATTGCAGGATTTTTCCAGGAGCAGTCATTTCAGCTATTCCACAAGATTTAAAATTCGGTGGTGAAGACAGCTTAGTTATTATTGGAGACAATACCACTATTCGTGAATGCGTTACCATTAACAGAGGTACAGATGCATCGGGAAAAACAGTAGTTGGCGACAATTGCTTGCTGATGGCTTATGCTCACGTTGCACATGACTGTGTTATTGGAAACAATTGCATTATTGTAAACAATGTAGCTATTGGTGGGCATGTTACCTTAGGTGATTATGCTATACTCGGCGGATTATCTGCTATACACCAATTTGTTACAATTGGTGCACACGCAATGGTCTCTGGTGGTTCTTTAGTACGAAAAGATATCCCTCCTTACGTGAAGGCTGCAAAAGAGCCTGTTTCTTTTATGGGAATTAACTCCATTGGCTTAAGAAGAAGAGGCTTTTCATCTGATAAAATTAGTGAAATCCAAAACATATACAGACAATTATTTCAATCTGATAACAACATCTCTCAGGCTATGGAAGTAATTGATACCGAGTTTCCTGCAAGTAAAGAAAGAGATGAAATAACATCTTTTATTCGCTCTTCTCAAAGAGGTATTATGAAAGGGTATTCTTCAAAATAAGTGTCCCTAGAACTCATAAATATTGCCAAGAAATTCAAAAAGGACTGGGTTTTTCGATATGTAAATTTCCAATTTGAAATCCCAGGAACTTATGTGATAAAAGGCTCTAATGGTTCTGGGAAATCCACTTTACTCAAACTTATTTCAAGTTATTTAAGCCCTAGTGAAGGTAAGCAGACGCTTTTCTTAGATTCTAAAGAAGTCCCTATAGAGGACTGGCCAAAGCATCTTACTTATGCTGCGCCCTATTTTGAATTAATTGAGGAGATGTTTCTTGAGGAATTTGTTGAGTTTTATATAAAATTCAAACCTTTAAGAGCCCATCTCTCGAAAGACGATTTAATACAAATTGCCTATCTAGAAGATTCGAAACACAAACAAATCAAAAACTTCTCTTCTGGAATGAAACAAAGACTCAAACTAGCCTTAGCCTGGTTAAGTGATGTGTCTATTATTCTTTTAGATGAACCTAGCTCAAACCTTGATGAAAAAGGAGTTGAGTGGTACAAAAATTTGGCTAAAGAATATGCAAAAGACAAACTAGTCATTGTATGTTCAAACAATATCGAAGACGAATACTTTTTTTGTGAACACAGCCTTAACATTGAAGACTTCACAAAAACTCAAAGCTCATAAAAAATTAATAACTTGAAGCCCTAAATAATAGACTTATGGCAAGTACATCAGATATCAAAAACGGATTGTGCATCAAACACAATCACGACTTATTTAAAGTAATAGAATTTCTTCATGTAAAACCTGGTAAAGGACCTGCATTTGTGAGAACCAAACTAAGGAGTTTAACTACAGGAAAGGTACTGGACAATACATTCCCTTCTGGAGCGAAAATTGAAGCTGTAAGAGTTGAATCTAGAAGATACCAATACTTATACCCAGAAGATTCTGGCTATCACTTTATGCATACCGAAACTTTCGAGCAGATTTTCCTAGAGAAAACAATCGTTGGAGGATTTCAGTTTATGAAAGAAGGTGAAATTGTAGAAGTTGTATTTGATGCTGATGAAGAAAATCCACTTACATGTGATGTACCTTCTTCAGTAGTATTAGAAGTTACATATACCGAACCAGGAGAAAAAGGAAATACGGCTACAAATGCATTAAAACCTGCTACAGTAGAAACAGGTGCTACCGTAAACGTTCCTCTTTTCATTAACGAAGGAGACAAGATTAAAATTGACACCATTAAAGGTGCTTACCAAGAAAGAGTAAAAGCTTAATTGGCTTTATCAAATAAAAAAAGAGGAGCAATTGCTCCTCTTTTTTTATGCTTCAATTTTTCTTTGCTGATGCTTTAAGTCTAACACTACAATAATGGCTATAAAAGCCCAAATAGGTACGGAAGCTTTATCCATATCAAAAAAGTTATTCAAAAAAGCATGGGTGAAATACGTTACCAATCCTAAAATACAAGCCATCAGCATCCATTGATCCTGTTGATCATTTAATTTGTGATACAACACAATGGCTTTAGTAAATACTAGTGCAATCAGAACAATAAAAATCAAAAAACCTGGCCAACCCGTTTCTGCTAAAACACTTAAATACTCACTGTGAGCGTTCCCCATATTACCAGCGTTAGTACTAATAATCGTTTTCTCGTAGTAATTTTGATAAGGCGCATAATTAAACTGATATGTCCCCGCACCCCATCCTAAATGTGGACGTTCTTCAAAGAGGCGCAATGCAGACTTCCATCTATTGATACGCTCTAAATTTGAGGCATCTGTACTCACATTAGACATAGATGAGATATGCTCCGTAAAACTATCTGAAGAGTCCTGACTATTTTTCTCCAGAGCCATCAATATATCAGTTTGAAACAAGTAGAGGAAGCCAATCAAAAACACAGATACGGCTAGTAACAAGGAAAATTTAATCCTCAATTTCATAATCACGTAGACACCAGCAGCAGCAATCAAACTTAACCAAGCTGCTCTTGTATACGATAGGATAGTAGCTATAATTAATAATATTGCTATACCGAAGAATAACAATCTAAGGTTCTTATTACGAGTCCACTTGGGAATGTAAAACGCAAAGGGTAAAACCAATGCTAATGCCATTCCGTAAGATGTGTGATCCTTAAAAAAGGGAGACATCACCCAATGGGCAGCGTCATGCTCAAAGCCTTTAGTTGCATGGTGTATAATCGTATAGACAGCGACTAATGACAAACCCACTAAATAAGCTTTAACAAAACGATGAATATTATTTTTCTGTTGAAACCAGGCAAATGCTAAAACATAAAAACTACTAATAAACCAAAGCCTTGTTACGAATAGCTTAATGGATACCATAGGCATACTACTACTTATCGCAGTAAAAAGCATCCATAATAAATAGGCAAATATTGCGATAGATATGGGGTGTTTATACAATCCTTTAAAAAGATGTTTATCACTAAACATCTTCACCCAAGCAAGAATCATTAAACCGAACAAAAGTGGTTCAGTTGGTAGAGCCATTTCAATTCCAATTGGATTATAAACACCCAATTCTTTCAAGCTTGTAGATAAAGGAGTTAAAAAAGCAACTAGCATAAGCAGCAAATCAACTCGTAAAATAGCTAACGAAATTATTGCAATTACAAAGGGAATAAAAACGCCCCAATACTTTTCTGCTGCAATCAAATATGTATTTGAGGCAATAAAAATCAGTATGAGTACCGATAATATGTATAAACTATACTTTTTAAACAAGATCTTCAGATGAGATTGTTTGGCGAATATACAAGAAAACCAGTGTCAAGATAAACGTTGACATAGCAGACATTACAACAATTAACCAACGGATAGGGTATGATTTTTTATCAGCTGCGAATGCTTTATTTATCACAAACCTGTTGGTTAACTCTGCATTAATCTCTACACGAACATTTTCCTTTTCTAAACGAAGGATTTGCAATTGTTCTTGTACTAACTCAAGCTCTTCGAATAGGCGATAGTAAGCACCACCGTATTTAGCTAAATTGTTAAATTCCTTCTTTATAGCTTTTGCTCCCAAAGTATTCCCTGAAGATAAAGCCTTCGCATAATACTCTGTTAAACGCTCGGCTTGCAAAGAAACATCGAGAATCCCATGAGATCTAAGCACTTCTAAAGAATCGTTAATAGAGTACAAGCGTGAAGCGAGTTGGGTGTCTCGACGTTCTAAAATTACAATGGCTTGCTCAGCACGCTCTTGCTTTATAAGCTTTATTACAGGGTCAATTAAATCAACAATACGATTAGACATTTTTGCTGCCAAAATTGGGTCTTTATCTAAAACCTCAATTTTTATAGACATTAACTCCGTACGCTTAAAATTAAAATGCTCTCTAAAAGCTAAACTCATCCACGTTTGAGCATGTTTATCTTTGGGCGAAATCTCGTAATGCACAAACAACTCAAACTCTTCTATAATACGATTTCTCATATCGTCAGAATTTAAAATTTGTAAAAGTCTCTCCGCCTCCAATTCTTCTCCAAATTCTAAAACATCTTTACGATAAGGATTATGCTCAACTAATAATGCCTGAGAAATGGAATTAGTTGTGGTAGGATATATTACCGAGGTAGATTTAAACTTTGGAGTAATTACTAAAGGCGAAGAAACAATAGCACCTAAAACAGAAGCTATTAATGTAAATATCATTAATGGTCTTCGCCACTTGTAAACATCTAAAATTATATTTCCTGAATTCGATAGGGAATCTTTACTCATAATAGGGTTTATTAATTTCGTTCAAATATACAACAACTATAAAAGCCAATGCGTAAGATCTCTATTAAGCATTAGAGACAATTTCTCAATCTCTTTTTGATAGATTTTCAACATAAATTTATTTTCCTTTAATGTCATCTTCGGAACTTTTGAATTAAAACCCAACAACTTGAGGAAGCTAACGAATACATGAGGTGAAAATTGCTTCACAAATTGCTTCAAACCTATTTTTACAAAAAACTTATTGAGCCTTGGGTACCTTGGGATTAAAGCAGAATTACTTTTCACATCTTCAAAAAAAGTGTCTTGATCGTCAATCTTCAAAAACTCACACAAACGGCTGTAAAATGCTCGAGGATCAGATTTTAAATCCTCCATAAACAAAACCTCAACCTGTTTTTTACCGAATACATTAAAATACCGATCTATTTGCTCTGTATATAAACCGAGATCAATAAAGAGCTCTGAACAGCCCCAACCTTTCTCTTCTTTAGATTGATCTTCCTGTATAGCCGTTAAAAAATCCTTATCAGTGAATCCATACTTCAATGCCATTAAATAATGAGAGTAAGCTCTTTGAATTGGATTTCGAAGTACAATTACGATTTTAGCATCTGGATTGTAATTAAAAATATTCTGAGCAGCATTTCCCGAATAAAGATAAGAGGTACTACACTCTCCTCTAATTATTTCATCCGATGACTTTTCATACAATCGATCATAGTGCTTTCGGTCTTGCACAAAAGTTAACTGTAGAGGTTCTAATTTAGAATTTGAAAAATATTTATCGACTTCTAAAAATGTAGTTTTTTTATATACTTCACTAAACTTATGGATGCTAATATCTGTAGAGAAATAATTGGGCTCTTTAATTGGGCTCATTAAAGCTTCAGAATGATGATTTAAAAAATCATATACTGAAGTGGTTCCTGACTTTGCCGCACCGACCAAAAAAAAATTTGCCTGATTCATTTATTTCGAACTAAAATACACAACAGTTAAGAGACCGTAGTTTTTATAAATATAAACTATTGAGCATATATTCCACACCACCATAGCTATAGAAGCTGCTACAGCTGCTCCAACAATTCCATACAATGGAATAAGTATAAAGTTAAGAACAACATTAACTAATGCAGCCACAAGAACCATATTTCTAGCAACAAATTCTTTACCCGTCATGTTTAGGATATACAGTACTGGCCCAGAAAGAGCATTTACTAACTGAGCTACAATTAACAGTAACAAAACAAGAGTTCCGCTTTTAAACTCCTCTCCAAACAGAGGCAGAATTTGATCACCTAAAAACAATAACACTAAAAAGAATGGACTAGAAATTATAAAATTCATCCAAGCAATTTTTGAAATCATAGTTTTCAACTCATCAAGTTTATCGGAATGGTAATAACTTGATATTCTTGGTGCAGCATAGCTATTAATTGCAAATTGGGCAAATGTAATGATTGAGGCTAACTTAAAACATAAGTTATATATACCCACCTGATCTGCGTCGCTATAATAACCAAGCATTAAAACATCTGTCCAATTCATAATCATAAACACGGCACCCGAAACCAGCATAGGTAAAGATGTTTTTAAAGTTGCTTTTAGTGTTATAGACTTATCTACTAACACTGCATAAGGTAACTTTTTATGAATGAAGAACATACTAAATATAGCTACGATACAAACTGCAATAAAGTAAACGAAAATGGGGGTAACTATTCCTATATCAAACAAAGTACTAGCCAACATTAACACAAAAACTGACAATAACATAACAGATCCGTTTTGCAAATAAGCAAAGAATTTCATTTGCTCCAGACCTCTTAAACATTCGGCATTCATGCTAAGAACAACCGAAGGAATAATAGCTATTGCTATTAGCTTAATCGACGGTTCCAAGCCGGGGTTTTGAAAGAATACTGAAATTAAATTTGAGCAAAAATATATAAGAATGGATATGAAAATTGAAAACGACAAAACTACACCTATCAGCCTTCTATATATTGACCTTTCCGCACCATGAATTCCTTTCGCTTTATATTCTGGGATTTGTTTAACAATAAGACTATCCATCCCTAATTTAGAAAGCACAACAAATATGCTTAATAATGTAAAACTTAAACTGAAAAGACCTACTCCTTTGGCTCCCCATCTAATCGCTAACAGATAAAAAAACACATACGATGAAAGTGCACCTAGTATTTTAAACAGTAAAACAAAGGCACTTCCAGACAACAAACCTTTAAGTTGTATGTCTTTATTTAATTTATGTTTGAGCTTTTTAACCATTAAATTTAGAATTCTAGACTCTAACGACAAAAATCTACTTTTAATTTGATCTTATGAAAAAATAATTGTCTTTTATCGATTAAAAATATTCAGTCTAAAAGCATATATTCGCTCATATGAGAATAGCTGTTAACACACGACTCTTACTAAAAAACAAACTCGAAGGAATCGGATGGTATACCTACGAAACTCTTTCCAGAATAGTTAAAGCGCATCCAGAACACGAATTTTACTTTCTTTTTGACAGACCCTACTCTGATGAATTCATCTTTGCTGACAATGTTCATCCCATTGTAATTCCACCTGCTACGAGGCATCCACTACTCTGGTATATCTGGTTTGAATTGAGAATTCCAAAAGTGTTGGGCCGACTCAAAATTGACTTATTTTTATCACCCGATGGATTTATATCCCTTTCTACAAAGATACCTTCGATTGCAGTCATTCACGATATTAACTTCGAGCATTATCCAAAAGATTTAAAATTCAGTCACAGTAAATTTTATAGGTTGTTTTTCAAAAAATACGCAAATAAAGCAACGCGAATTGTAACTGTATCAAATTACTCAAAACAAGACATTTGCGAAACTTATACAATTGACCCAAGTAAAATTGATGTAAGCTTAAATGGAGTCAACAATTCTTTTCACCCAATAGGAATTCAAAACCAAATTGCAGTTCGACAACAATACAGTCACGGAAAAGACTACTTTCTTTTTGTTGGAGCCCTACATCCTAGAAAAAACATCAAACGACTCCTTCTGGCATTCGAGCAATTCAAATCAAAAAGTAAATCTTCTAACAAGCTCATAATTGTAGGAGCCAAAATGTGGTGGAATGATGAGTTAAAATCATGCTTTGATCAGTTAGATTATAAAGAAGATATAATCTTCACAGGAAGAAAAACACTAGAAGAACTTCAATTGCTATACGCATCGGCACTAGCATTTTGTTTTGTTCCGTATTTTGAAGGATTTGGTATACCCATCGTTGAGGCCATGAAATGCGGATGTCCTGTTATTACATCTAACTGTACTGCTATGCCCGAAGTTGCAGGAGATGCAGCCTTATTAGTAGATCCATTTCAAGTAAATGAAATTTCAGATGCGATGATCCTACTCGACTCGAATAACGAACTTAGATCCAATCTTTCGGCTAAAGGCATAGTACACGCTCAAAATTTCAGTTGGAACTCTACTGCAGCGGAATTGTGGTTGAGTATCGAAAAAGTACTTCAAGAATGTTAGACGCTTACTTCCATAAAACTAAAATTGAAGTGGGCTGCGATGAAGCAGGGCGAGGTTGTCTTGCAGGTCCTGTTGTTGCCGCTGCGGTAATTTTACCTAAAAACTTTAAGCATCCATTATTAAATGACTCTAAACAACTCAGCGAAAAAAAGAGAATTCTATTACGATCTGTAATCGAAGAGCACGCCATAGCCTTTGCGGTGGGAATTGTGAGTCACAAAGAAATTGATGAGATCAATATTCTGAATGCCTCCTTTTTAGCCATGCATCGTGCACTCGATCAAATTAAAAAGCCTTTTGAAAGTATTTTAGTGGATGGAAATCGGTTTACTAAATACAAAGAATTAGAACATCATTGCATTATTAAAGGTGATGCTAAGTTCTTGAATATTGCAGCAGCCTCTATCTTAGCTAAAACCTATAGAGATGCTATTATGGAAGAGCTTGACAAAGAATTCCCTCAATTTTCTTGGAAAAAAAACAAAGGTTACCCAACCAAAGCACATCGAAAGGCAATCAGAGAATTTGGGGTAAATCAAAACCACCGATTTAGTTTTAGACTACTACCAGAACAATTAAGCTTAGATCTTTAATCAGTAACAAATCTTAAAAACTTATCATTTAATCTGGCAACAACTTTAAAAGTTGCCCTTCTAAAGAGCGGAATAGAATTAAAGGTTCTAACATAAGATGGGAAAGGTTTACGTAATTGCACAAAGTCATCCGTCATTACCACTAATGCACCAAAATGAAAATTTGGACCGCCCCAATAACTCGTTTTTTTGGTTTTCCCATTTTGAGTATCAATAATATAAAAATCCTGATAACTAGAAGTATCTTGAGCTACATTACCAAATTCGGCAATTAAAAAATTGTTTAATCCGAATTGGATCGAGCTATCAACGTCTAAATTAGAATCTAAGAAAAAAGGCTCAGAAAAATCTTTCTGCCGAACCTTGTTAGACTCTTCACTATAAAAGAAATAGGTTTCACAAAAAGTCATTTCATTATTAAATGCACTTATAAGTTCTTTATTATAGACATCCTGATTTATTTCAATTTTTCGAGCCTCATCTACATAACCTCTATCTATGAGGGCATTTACTTTTCTTTTATTACTTTTCAACCTTACCAATAAAGCTCCATTGCTAAGCTTATTAAAATAATGATTAGAAATTTCAAGCTTGTCTGTATTAGATAAAGGCTGGTTTTGAGAAAAGGCATTGTTTGACGCTAAAAACAACGATAAAATGAGCAGAGTCCGATTTTTCATACTAAAATGTTTAAGATAAATCAAACTTACGAAAAACTATAAAAACTTGCCGGTTAAGCAAGGGATTTCTATTTTTGAAAAGCTAAAATAAAACTATGCAAAGGGCTCTAATTTTACTACTTACTATCAGCACATTTTTCGGCTGTCAAAAAGATGAAGAACAAAATAGCGTCTCGATTCATGCCATTCCAATTGACGCAGCCATAATTGTAGAAACAAACAATATTACCAAGAGTTTTAAAGAAATCTCAAAAAGTAATTTGTGGGCAAAATTGAGCACAGAAACGTCATTTAAAGTTCAGCAAGAGACTCTATTCACAATAGACTCAAATTTAGCCTCTTACGCAGCTCATCTAAGCAGTATCAATCCAGTTATTTTATCATTTCATTTAACTGGATCAGAGTCTTTCAACTGGCTGATGGTAAGCTCTACTAAAAACCAAGAACAACAAATACAATTGTTAGAGCTTGGTTTAATCAATTTTACTGAGACTAAAGAACACCCATATAGCGATGCAATAATTGTAGAAGTAAAGGGTCTATCAACAACTCTATTCTACTCCATTCATAAAGGATTAATTCTCATAAGTCAAGAGAAGGTGTTGATTGAGGATGCACTACGACAGTTAAAAACTCCAAATAATTTAACCCTCAACAAGTCATTCAATAAAATTTACAATTCTTCTAACAAAAAGGAAGATTTCAGTTTATATATCAACGGTAAAAACTTTGATAGAATTAGTAGAAGCATATTAAAGTTTGGCTCTAATTTAGAAACACAATCTGAATGGTTTGAATGGGATGTAGACATCTTAAAGAATGGCATTTTATTCAGTGGACTAAGCTTGAGTCATGATTCTCTTGCGCAAGAATTGAGCTTTTTTGAAGGGAATGAAGGTCATGAGTTAATCTCGCCATCTGTACTCCCAAAAAATACTGCCCTATTTACGAGTAAGTGTTTTGAAAACTTCAAACAATACCAGCGAAAACAACTCATTGCTTTAGTCCACAATCATCAAAAAAGTTTATATGACCAGAATCTATCGGGCTTAAATGAGGATACTAAAATTGAATTTGAATCTTGGATTGACAGTGAAATTACTTGGTTTTTAGCAGAAAATAGCCATAAACTAAATCCAGGATTTGTAATTGATATAACCAATAGTGGAAAGGTGGAGGCTTATATTCACTCAAGAGCCGATTCGATTTTCGAATATAGAGAGGAGGTAATATTTTCTTGGAATCAATTAAAGTACTTTTCTATTCTTACAAACAATACTGTTTATGATAGCTTAACTTTTGGTTGCTTACTAAATGAACAACTCGTCTTAACCGATGATATGGCTTTGTTAAAAAACATCATTAATGACAATAAATCTAAAAAGCAGCTGGCTTACTCTAAGGATTTCAACAACTGCATGGGGCAGCTGAATAATAAATCAAATTTCTCAGTGTATATTCAAAATCCTGCCGCATTACAGCTTGCAAATAACTACCTACAAAAATCGATTAGTGATTTTTTAAATCAATATTCTAAAGAACTATATCCATTTAGAGCGTTTGGATTACAATTTGATGCCAGCGATGACATTTGTTATAGTAGTGCATATTTACACTTCGACCAATCTGAAGCTGATCAAACAAGAGCTATTTGGGCAAAACAGTTAGACGCTCCAATATTATCAGAAATCAATTTAGTAAAAAACCATTACAGTCAGAAATGGGAAATTGCAGTACAAGACGAAAACTATAACCTCTACTTAATTTCTACTGAAGGAGAAATTCTTTGGAAAAAGAAATTAGATGCCGCTATTATTGGTTCAATAGAGCAAATTGACCTCTTTAAAAACAGAAAACTACAACTCTTATTTAATACTTCTGACAAACTATTTTTAGTTGATCGAAAAGGTAGAGATGTCAAAAATTACCCCATTAAACTAAAGCATAATACTGAACTTCCATTGGCTCTTTTCGATTACCAAAAATCGAGAAACTACCGTATACTTCTTTCTTGTGGCAAGCACCATTATATGTACAATAAGAACGGAAAAGAAATTAAAGGATGGAAGTTAAAAACGACCAAGAGCAGTGCCATTCATCCTGCGCAACACTTTGTCGTAGCAGGAAAAGATTATATTTTACTTCCTGAGGAAAATGGTACTTTAAACATTCTCAATCGCAAAGGAGAAGCTCGTATAAAGGTTAAAGCAAAAATCGATTTCTCTCATAATAAACTTCAAGTTGTAAAAGGAAACACGCTTGCCGAAACGAGAATTGTAACAATCGATAGCAAAGGGATGCAACAAAATATACTTTTTGATGGCACAATTGACAATAGTATACAGTTTGAATTCGATGAAAAGATTCAATTTACCTACGACAAAGAACACCACATTTTAATTGAAGGAGAGGATTTGAAAGTAAATGGTAGCGAAATGAATTTACTTCACTCATTTGATACAGATAATTTAACTCCAGCAAAGCTATATCAATCAAAATCTCAATATTACCTAAGTATTACAGACCTTAAATCTTCACAAGCATATCTATTTCGAGCTCCAAACGATATCGTTGAAGGCTTTCCTTTGTATGGTATAACAAGTGGTATTTTAAAAGACATTGACCTTGATGAAAAATTAAATTTCATCGTTGGTGGGGAGTCAGGAATCATCTACAATTATGCAGTTGAATAGTTTTTAGGCTTTCGTTTTCTGAGAAATACTTTCTGTCCAACATGGACTTCTTGATTTTCATCAAATCGATTTCTATGCTTAAGCTTTGCCAACTGCACGCCGTATAACTGTGAGATAGAATGCATGCTATCGCCCTCATCAACAATATGAAATTCTGATTTTGATTTCTTTTTCTTTTGCTCTAAGTATACAATTACGCCTTCCGAAAGCTTTTGATCTTTCTTCATATCGTTAAATTCTAGCAATTCCCATAACCATAAACTTTGCTGAGTTGCGATCTTATCAAAATCATCACCTGCATTAGACAAGACATATTTCAAGCCATTTTCACTCTTATAAATTTTCTTACGATTTCTTCGCTTGGGTTTTTTAATCTTTCTTTTTCCAGATTTACTAGCATTGTCATATTGCGCTAAATCAAAACGTTCAATTAATTCAATTAATTTATCTGCATAATGAGGATTTGTAGCATAACCTGCTTTCTTTAAACCTCTCGCCCACGATTTATAATCCGTCATTTTATAGTCGAATAGAAAAGTATAACGACCTCTATTCTTCAAAAACTCAGAGTGATCTCTATATGAATCCGACACTTTTTTGTATTTTCTAAAACACTCATCCTCCTCATCATCATCGTGGTAAACCTTCTTACCATTCCACCCTTTGTGACATTTAATACCAAAGTGATTTTTTGATTTTTGAGAGAGAAGGGAATTCCCATTTCCGGACTCTAAAATTCCTTGAGCCAAAGTAATACTAGCAGGAATACCATATGAATGCATTTCATCGATGGCAATTTTATGAAACTTATGGATATAATCTTCAGAACTTAAATTTTGAGCTGACACAGAAATAGTAAGCAGTGTAATCAATAGATAAATGATCCTTTTCATATAATTTTCAAACCTTTATTTTTTAAACGTTCATTCATCCCCTCTATACCTTGCAAACCACCTGTATGAATTGCAACTATTGATGAACCTCTACGAAAATAGTCTTTTTCAACTAAGTCCCACAAGCCGTACATCATCTTCCCTGTATAAATAGGATCAAGTGGTATTTGATGTTTTTCTTTAAAATTATTTATAAACTCTATTAACCTTGAATTCACTTTTGCATAGCCACCAAAATGATAATCAAGTTTTAATTCCCATTGAGAATTCCGCACATAAACGCCAATATCATCCTTTAAAAATCCAGCTCCTTTGAGAGCAGGGAATCCAATCGCTTTTTGATGTTTCTCTAATGAATTGATAATTCCGGAGATTGTCCCTCCAGTACCACAAGCACAACAAACAACATCAAAATCAATTGTTATATCGCCTAATATTTCTTGACAACCTTTTACTGCCAATTTATTCGTCCCACCTTCTGGGATTAAATAATAATTTTGAATGTCTAAAAAATATTCATCTTGAAATTTTACTGAATCTTTTTCTCTGTAAGCAGCTCTGTCTACATAACAAAACTCCATACCACAGTCCTTCGCATATTGTAAAGTCGGGTTTAAAGTAGGATGTTCTTCGCCACGAATGAATCCAATAGTTTTAAACCCAAACTCATTTCCTGCAGCCGCAGTGGCAGCAATATGATTGGAATAAGCTCCACCGAAAGTGACTATAGTAGATAGCTCATTCATTTTGGCATATTGTAAATTATAGAATAGCTTTCTCCATTTATTTCCCGAAATCTTAGCGTGAAGTAAATCCTCACGCTTCACAAACAAGCGCAAACCTTTGTCTTCTAGTACAGAATCAACTATTTCTTGTAATGGAGCTTCAACAGGTATATTCATAGGTCAAAGATACAAGGGAATATTGTAAATTTGCTCATCATGAAACTAGAGGGCTTTTCACAATTTCGCAATTTAGATCCGGAAGATTTTTATCATTCCGAAGAGGGTTATATTGTGTTCACAGAAAAGTATCACTTAAAAAGAGGCTTCTGCTGTAAAAATGGCTGTAAACACTGCCCTTATGGTTTCAACAAAAAAAGCAACTCGACAAAAAACAACAAGGAATAATGATGACTTTGGAAGAATTTCAAAACGAAATTATGGAAGGGATTCCTAGCGAATTACCAACCAAAGCTGAATACAATCTTAATTTAAATCACGCACCAAAGCGAAAGGAAATCCTCTCAGTTGACGAGAAGAAGCTTGCTTTAAAAAATGCTTTGCGCTATTTCCCGATTGAACTTCATAACGTTTTAGCATCTGAATTTGCTGAGGAAATGAAGCAGTTTGGACGCATTTACATGTTGCGTTACAAACCAAAGCACAAAATATTTGCTCGAAACATTGAAGAGTATCCGGGTAAATCGCTACAAGCTAAAGCCATTATGTTAATGATTCAAAACAATTTGGATCATGCAATTGCTCAACATCCTGATGAATTAATCACCTATGGGGGTAATGGTGCAGTTTTCCAAAACTGGGCTCAATACAGGTTATGTATGCAGTATTTATCTGAAATGACCGAAGAGCAAACTTTGACTATTTATTCGGGACACCCGATGGGTTTATACCCTTCTCATAAAGATGCTCCTAGAGTTATTGTCACCAATGGCATGGTCATTCCTAATTATTCTAAACCAAACGACTGGGAGAAATTTAATGCACTAGGAGTTAGTCAATACGGACAAATGACCGCAGGTTCTTATATGTACATTGGGCCGCAAGGAATTGTTCATGGAACTACAATTACACTTCTTAATGGGGGTAGAAAAATAGCTAAAAATGGTGAAGGTTTAGCAGGGAAATTATTTGTTACCGCTGGCCTTGGAGGCATGAGTGGTGCACAACCAAAAGCCGCAAATATTGCCGGTTGCGTTTCTGTAACTGCCGAAGTAAATCCAAAAGCAACATCTACCCGCCACTCTCAAGGATGGGTGGATGAAGTAATCACCGACCTTGATGAATTGTGTACGCGGGTTCAGAAAGCAAAAGAAAATAAAGAAATAGTATCCATTGCCTACCAAGGGAATATTGTTGATGTCTGGGAAAAATTCGACTCAGAAAATGTATTCATAGACTTAGGGTCAGACCAAACATCATTGCACAATCCTTGGGCTGGTGGATACTACCCTGTAGGACTTAGCTTTGACGATGCGAATGATATGATGGTAAACAAGCCTGATCTCTTTAAAGAAAAAGTTCAAGAAACACTTCGTCGTCATACAGCTGCAATCAACAATCATACTGCAAAAGGCACTTATTTCTTCGACTATGGCAATGCATTCTTACTCGAAGCCTCTCGTGCTGGAGCAGATATTATGGCGGAAGATGGTATTAACTTCCGATATGCATCATACGTTCAAGACATCATGGGGCCCATGTGTTTCGACTATGGCTTCGGTCCTTTCCGATGGGTTTGTGCTTCGGCGAAAGCTGAAGATCTTGAAGTAACCGACAAAATTGCTTGTAAAGTTCTCGAAGAAATCATGAAGGTATCACCAAAGGAAATTCAGCAGCAAATGGCTGATAATATCCTTTGGATTAAAGGAGCTCAAGAAAACAAATTAGTTGTAGGTTCTCAAGCACGTATACTTTATGCCGATGCTGAAGGGCGTGTAAAAATTGCTGCTGCGTTCAATAAAGCTATAAAAGACGGTGAAATAGGACCCGTAGTTTTAGGTCGTGATCACCATGATGTTTCGGGGACTGACTCTCCTTACAGAGAAACCTCAAATATTTATGATGGCTCCAGCTTTACCGCTGATATGGCAATACAAAATGTGATTGGCGATAGCTTCAGAGGTGCTACTTGGGTCTCTATTCACAATGGTGGTGGAGTTGGTTGGGGCGAAGTTATTAATGGGGGATTTGGAATGCTCCTAGATGGCTCTGATGACGCTGACCGAAGATTGCACTCCATGTTATTCTGGGATGTCAACAATGGGATTTCTAGAAGGTCTTGGGCTAGAAATGATGAAGCTGTTTTCGCGATTAAAAGAGCGATGGAATCTGAGCCTCTACTAAAAGTCACCCTACCCAACTATGCAGATGACGAATTAATTAATTCTATATACTAAAAAAGAGGAGCATGGCTCCTCTTTTTTATCTCACTTATTTTCAGTACTTTAGAGTGATGAAATATTTAATGATTCAATTTGGATCAAATATTGACATTCAAGTGAAATATTAAAAATAATAAATCCATTTACTATGACAGCAAGCTATTTAAAAATAGTTTATTCCGGATCATTTGTCAACGCACAATACATCGCTGGAATCTTAGAAGAAGGAGAAATTCAATGTGTAATCAAAGACGACTTTCACTCGAGCATGATGGCAGGATGGGCAGCGCCAGGCGCAGAGAATTCAGTACGAGTTTTAGTGGCTAAAGAAGACCTTTTAATAGCTGTAAATGCTATTAAGGAGGCTAAAAAACCTTAATAAGGCCGCCTTCCTTCACGATTATCACCTTTTGAAGTTTTTCTTTTTCTCTTACGAACTTGCAGTTTCTTATAATCAATAAATTGTTCGGCAGTTAAAACTTTTTTCATCTCGGAATTCAAAGTATTCCTCAATTGATGCATATCATTATCAATCTGCTGTTTTTGTGCGCGCTTTGATTGTCTCAACTCTTGTGTCTGAGATTTAAACTCTTCATGAAGCACTTTAACTTTCTGGGCTTGCACTTGGTTTAAATTCAATTTCTGAACTAAGTGCTTCTGCATCTCCTTAGCTTTTTGTACATGATGGGGTTTACTTTCTTGAGCTAAACCCATATTGGTAATCAACAAAAATAATACGACTAGATTTTTCATTTTGTTTTGTTTTGTTTATGATTAATTCGTTCTCTCCCTTTAGGGGATCTAGGCATTCTATGACGCATAATTCTACGCAACTTTTTCAACTCTGATTCTGAAAGATGATTAGATAAATCAGACTCCAAGTTAATGTGTAATTTATGCATTTGTTCTTGCATACTTTTATGCTTTTGATGGTTAATACGTGCAAAGTCTTCCATTATTACTTTTACAGAATCTTTGCTTTCTTGCTTAAGATCAAACGACTCAAAAACGTGTTTCATAAAACCGCGTTCAGTACCCATATCTCTTGCTTTATGAATTTTATGCATGGTAAATCTACCACCTGCTAAAACTCCGATTACTACACCTATAAACAAGGCTAGCAATGTTCTTAAAATTGATTTTGTCTTCATAATTAGTCTATATAAAAAAGTAAACTTGTGTTATCCGCATTCATACCTGCAATCCCAAACATAGCATCTAAACTTATCGAACCCTGATTAACAAACAAATTGATCATTAACAGAACCGCAGCAGCAACTCCGGCGTATAAAATCATCATCGATGAATGATCGTAAAACTGTTCTTTTTCACCTTGCCATTTCCTCATTACATCTTGCTCAAAACTATCAGAAAAGCTAAGCACTGGGGTTTTCAAACTATCCATTAGAGCATCTACAGCTTTCCACTCAATTAATTGTTGAGGATTGCCTTTAACAAAAACTTCCAAATCTACTAAATCCTCTTTACTGAGATTTGAATCCTTATTAAGGAGCCAATCTGTATAGTATTTATCTTCCCTTTTCATTTACAATTGGATTTAATATTTCTTTCAACTTTTTTGTCGCTCTAGCATATCGACTTAACACTGTACCTATTGGTATTTGCAAAACCTCTGCTGCTTCTTTAAAGCTATATCCATGAAGTGCTCTTAGAACTACTACTTTTCTATACTTAACACCTAACTGTAGTATAGCCTTATGCACTATCTCTTTTCTTTCTTCATCTTCCATAGGATTAGTACCTACATCCAACACCAACTTTTCTTCAATCGTATCTCCACTATAAAAGATTCGCCATTTTCGTTTCCTTCTCGCTAGCTCATTTAAGGATAAGTTAATTGCGATACGTATTAAGTAAGTAGAAATCTTTGCATCTCCCTTAAAATTGTCAATACTCTTAAAAAAGCGTATAAAAACCTCCTGTCCTACATCCTCGGCTTCTTGAACATCCCCCAACATTCCTTTTACCGTTTTTGCAATTTGATCTTTATACAAACCCAAAACCTTAAAGTAAGCTCTTTCGTCCCCATCCTTTAACAAGGTAATGAGTTCAAATTCTGGATTTTGATCGTTGGTTATTGTCATATTCAATTTTTAGACAATGCTAAATAAGTATTTATTTCATTAAGATAAAAAAGATTCATTTAGGGTAAATAAAAAAAGCCGTCTCGAATACTCGGGACGGCTTGAATTTTAGAATAAATTGACTTTATAACAGTTCTTTTGCCTTAGCAATTGCCTTGAGCAAACCATCAGGTTTTTTACCCCCTGCAGTAGCAAAAGATGGTTGTCCACCACCACCACCTTGGATTTCCTTAGCAATATTTCTAATAATATGACCTGCATTTAAACCATTATTCTCGATGAGATTCTCCGAAACAGCAACACATAAATTTGCCTTACCATTATTTTCTGCACCTAAAACCATTAACAAGTTTCCCAGTTCTTTTTTACATTCAAACGAAAGATCTTTCATTGCCCCAGGCTCTAAGTCAACAATAGCACTAATAAAGTTCACTCCATTAATTTCTGTTGCAGACTTTATTAATTCAGCCTTTAAACCTTTAGCCTTCTCAGCCATTAATTGGCTTAACTTCTTATCTAATACTGCCTTTTCTTTAAGTAAACTTTCAACTCCTTTTACTGGATCGTTGGCATTCTTTAATAATGAACGCAACTTATTTAAGGTTGTTTCTTGATTCTTGTAATATTCAAAAGCTTTCTCTGATGTAATAGCTTCAATACGTCTAACACCTGCTGCAACACCTGCTTCAGAAGTAATTTTAATCACACCTATTTGTCCTGTTGAAGCAACATGGCAACCACCACAAAGTTCAACTGAGCTGCCAAATTGAATCACGCGAACGGCATCGCCATATTTCTCACCAAAAAGCATCATTGCTCCCATCTTCTCAGCCTCTATCATAGGGATTGCTCGCTTTTCATTCAAGCTGATGTTCTCGCGAATTTTAGCATTCACAATATCTTCTACTTTTTGGACTTCCACATCTGTGAGTTTTGAAAAATGAGAAAAATCAAAACGCAAATATTGATCATTAACAAGCGATCCTTTTTGTTCAACATGAGTCCCCAAAACAGTTCTTAAAGCTTCGTGTAGTAAATGAGTTGATGAGTGGTTATTCACTGTAAGTAAACGTTTATGAGCATCTACAGTTGCTGTAAATGCATCAGATACATTTTCTGGTAGGTCTGTTGTAAAATGAACAATAAGATTATTTTCCTTTTTGGTATTGAAAATGGAGATACTCTTTCCGTTAGCAGAAATAGTTCCTTTATCTCCTACTTGTCCACCACCTTCGGCATAGAAGGGTGTTTTATCAAATACCAATTGGTAGAATGACTTTCCTTTTTGTTTCACTTTTCGATACTGAGCAATCTTAATTTCTTGGGATAATTGGTCGTAGCCTAAGAATTCTGTTTCAGTATCAAATAAAGTTATCCAGTCTTCTGTTTCAACTACAGAAGCAGCTCGTGCACGATCTTTTTGCTTTTTCATCTCAGCATCAAAACCATCCATATCTACACTTTTTCCATTTTCAGATAGAATTAAGGCTGTTAAATCTATAGGAAAACCAAAAGTATCGTATAATTCAAATGCTTTCGCACCGTCAATAATGTCTTCTTTTGAAGCATTCATAATATCTTCTATGCGTTTTAGACCATTTTCTAAAGTTCGCATAAAAGAATTCTCTTCTTCCTTAATCACTTTTTCAGTAAGTATTTGTTGTTTGCTAATCTCAGGAAAAAACTCTCCCATCTGATCAACTAACACTTCCACTAACTGATACATAAAAGGACCTTTTACATTAAGGAAAGTAAAACCATAACGAACCGCTCTACGCAAGATTCTTCTAATTACATATCCTGCACCGGTATTTGATGGCAATTGGCCATCGGCAACAGCAAAAGCAATAGCTCTAACGTGATCCGAAATGACACGAAGTGCAATATCAACTTTCTCATCTTTTCCATATTCAAAACCTGTGATGTCACAAATCTTTTGAATTAATGGAGTAAACACATCTGTATCGTAGTTGGACTGTTTACCTTGGAGTGCCATAGCCAAACGCTCAAAACCCATCCCTGTATCAACATGCGTATTCGGTAAGTTCTCTAAAGTACCATTCGCCTTTCTGTTGTATTGCATGAAAACCAAGTTCCAAACCTCAACCACTTGTGGGTGATCGTAATTCACCAAAGTTCTAGCATCAACAATCGCTCTGTCCTTATCAGAACGCAAATCGATGTGAATTTCCGAGCAAGGACCACAAGGGCCTATTTCACCCATTTCCCAGAAATTATCTTTTTTGTTTCCGTTAAGAATTCGATCTTCAGCAATATGAACCTTCCAACAGTCGTAAGCTTCTTGATCTTTCTCTAAACCATCTGCTTTAGCACCTTCAAAAACGGTTACATAAAGACGGTCTTTCTCTATGCCATATACATCCGTTAGAAGCTCCCAAGCCCAATCAATTGCCTCTTTTTTGAAATAATCACCAAAAGACCAATTCCCCAACATCTCGAACATCGTATGATGATACGTGTCGTGACCCACTTCATCTAAATCGTTGTGTTTGCCAGAAACACGTAAACATTTTTGACTATTTGTTAAACGAGGATTTTTTATTTCACTAATACCCAAGAACAAATCTTTAAACTGATTCATCCCTGCATTAGTAAACATCAAAGTAGGATCATTTTTAATAACTATGGGAGCCGAATTTACAACTGCATGTTGCTTTTCTTTGAAAAAGTCTAAAAACTTCTGACGTATTTGTTGAGACTTCATATGGGGTACTTTCTATGTAATATATCTATTTAACAAGTCAATTCAAACAAGGTAAAAAATCTTAATTAAGATTTTCTTAAATTGCGCCCGTATTGGGCTAATTGAGAAAGCACAAATTTAGCCAAAATTTACAGATATGACCAAGGTCAAATATTATTACGACACGAAAACATTATCGTACAAAAAAGCTGAGCGTTCTAGGGCTCAAATGCTTAAGCGTGTACTTTTGTTTATCACTAGTTCTACCGCTATAGCTCTAGGATTGGTTCTATTATTCTTTACTTTATTTGACTCACCAAAAGAGAAAGAACTCAAGCGTGAAATCAACAATTTACTGGTTCAATATGAGTTATTAGAAGATCAAATTTCTAACTCTTCCATAATATTAGATGAATTACAGGAACGGGATGACAATATTTATCGTGTTATATTCGAGGCTGAACCTATAGATGCGAGTATTAGAAAAGCTGGTTTTGGAGGCGTAAATAGATATAAAAAATACGAAGGATTTAACCATTCAGATCTAATAAGTGATTTAAACAAAAAGGTAGACCAACTCTCTAAGGCTATTTATGTACAGTCAAAATCTTTTGATGACGTGCTTGATTTAGTGCAAAATAAAGAAGAAATGCTGGCGCATATCCCTGCGATACAGCCGGTAGCGAATAAAAACTTAAAGCGCATGGCTTCGGGGTATGGCCACAGAATTCACCCTGTTTACAAAACCAAAAAGATGCATTGGGGAATGGACTTCTCTGCTCCTAAAGGAACTGAAGTATACGCTACCGGAGATGGGAAAGTTGAAAAAGTAAAAAGATCAAAACGTGGCTATGGGAATCAAGTACGCATTGATCACAGCTATGGCTACAAAACCTTTTATGCACACCTAGACAACTACATTGTTAAAAAAGGTCAGATTGTAAAAAGAGGAGATTTAATTGGGTATGTTGGCAGCACAGGAACTTCAACTGCACCACACCTACACTATGAAGTTATAAAGGGTAAAAGGAAAGTGAATCCTGTAAATTATTACTTCAACGATTTAACTGCCGAAGAATATGATAGAATGTTAGAACTTTCTTCTCAAGAAAATCAATCTTTTGATTAATTTTGGGCTATGCCTTTGAAAAAAAAACCTATCAAAAAATTATACTATTCTATCGGAGAAGTTGCCACTATGTTTGATGTGAACAACTCTTTGATTCGATTTTGGGAAAAAGAATTTAGTATAATTAAGCCCAAAAAGAATAAGAAGGGGAACCGCTATTTCACTGATAAAGACATTGATAATTTAAAGATCATCTTTCACTTAGTAAAAGAAAGAGGTTATACTCTTGATGGAGCTAAGAAAAAATTGCGCGAAAACAAGGATGATACTATCAAGAATGTTGAAATAGTTAACCAACTAAAGGATATTAGAGCTCAATTAGTAGCCATTAGAGAAGTGCTCTAAATTACTGATCTAATTCCACGTGATGCTTAGACAGTTTTGCGATTAGAGACATTCCTAATTTTTCAATCTTCAGAACAACCTCTTTATCTGTTTGATAATCCACAATGCCTTCCATTCCTTTTAAGGCTCCATCTCTAATTTTTAACTTAGAGCCGGATTCAAAAGAAATAATTTCAACAGATTCGTGTTCCCCTAAAAACTTCTGTATGGTTTCTATTTCAGACTGCTTCACAATGGCCGGTTCCCCTAACCAATAAAGAAATCTTACAACCCCAGGAGTCTCTAGTATAGAGATACGTTCTCTTTCTGTTTCAGGTTGTTTAACGAAGATATAGGATTTAAAAAGAGGTTCTTCAATCCATTTTTTTCTATCAGACCACTGTTTTAATATTTTCTGACATGGGCAATAACACTCAAACCCCTGAATGGAAAGGCGTTCAAAAACCTTTTTCTCATTACGCGGTTTCGTATACACCACTCTCCATACCTCACAATTCTCCTTCTGTATATTCATCCTATCAAAAATTAGCTTCCTATAAGTATTACGCCAAAAATAATATTATTTTTGACTTGAGTTAAACGAATACACATCTATTTCAAAACCATATAACAAATTGAATAACAAAAAAATACTCGTTACAGGAGGGGCTGGATATATTGGCTCCCACACTGTCGTTGCGTTATTAAAATCAGGATTTGAACCAATTATAGTAGACAATTACTGCAACTCTCAACCTTGGATAATAAACCAACTTGAAGAGTTAACTGGACATTCGATTAAAAATTACAAAATTGACTGTACTGACCAGGTAGCTTTAGAAGAGGTGTTTTTAAAAGAAGACATTCACGGAGTAATTCATTTCGCAGCATTAAAAGCTGTTGGAGGATCGGTGGAAGAACCTTTAAAGTATTACCAAAACAATATAGGCTCTTTAATTTGCATCATCGACTTGATGAACAAATACCAGGTTAAAAACTTAGTTTTCTCATCATCATGTACCGTTTATGGCAAAGCTGACTTTTTACCTGTAACAGAAGATCATCCAATAAAAAAGGCTGAGTCTCCGTATGGTTATACCAAACAGGTATGTGAGCAAATGATTAACGATTGTTTAGTTTCTAAAAAACTCAATAGAGCCGTAACACTTCGGTATTTCAATCCAATAGGAGCACATCACACTGGATTAATAGGCGAACTTCCGCTAGGAACACCTAATAATCTGATTCCTTTCATCACTCAAACTGCAGCTGGAATTAGAGACTGTTTAACAATTTTCGGGAATGACTACAATACGGTTGATGGAACCTGTGTGAGAGATTATATACATGTAATGGATTTAGCAGAGGCTCATGTTCGGTCGCTACAAACGATGGAGCTCAATCAAAAATCTTTTACACTGAATGTAGGTACTGGTATAGGTAGTTCAGTACTAGAAGTTATTCATGCTTTTGAAAAGGTAAACAATAAAAAGCTTACCTATAAATTTGGAGCCAAAAGAGAAGGTGATATCGAACAGATATATGCGGAGACATCTTTATCTGAAGACACACTTGGCTGGAAAACAAAACGAACTATTGAGGATGCAATGCGGGATGCATGGAAATGGCAACTATACATTCAAAACAAGAAATAAAAAAAGCCCCAATTGGGGCTTTTTTTATTGTAATTTAAAGTTAATCGGTACAGTAAAACTACAGGGTACTGACTTACCTCTTTGCTTAGCAGCTTGTAATTTAGGAATCGAATTCACTAAACGAAGCGCTTCCTTTCTAAGGTGTTTATCTTCACCTCTTACTACAGTAGCTTTCGTTATTCTTCCACTCTTATCAATTACGAACTGAACAAAAATCTTTTCAGAAACACCCATTTCCTTAGGAATGGCAGGGTATTTAAAATTATTTCGAATGTGTTTCATTATACCTTGCTGAAAGCACGTATAACGTTCTTCTTTAGAAACATCTTCACATCCTGGGAAAATTGGTTTATCCTCTACTACTGCAAAGTTAAACACCTCATCATCTTCCTCTTCTTCCTCAATTTCTATAATTTCGTCTTCGTCAGAGTCAGTTTCTTCAATTTCAAGCTCAACCTCAATTTCCACATCGTCTTCCACTATTTGAATAATTTCTGGTGGTGGTGGTGGTGGTGGTGGTGGTTTTATTTCACGTTGAGTAACAGGAATAACCTCATCATCTTCTAAAGCTAACTCCATTGTCCCCAAGTCAGTTGCTGACTTTTCGTAGCTTTTCCATTCAAAAGCTAAAAGAGAAGCTGAAATCGCTAAGACCAAACCAATCTGAAGGAACATCCCTCTTCTGGTTTCCAAATTAGCTTTTGGACTCTTTTTGATTTGCATAATTCTTAATTTATACGGTAAAAATATAACAATTAGCTAAGGTTTACAAAACCCCTTTAGCTTTTATAATTTCAGATAGTATCAAAGCTGAAAATAAGCCTAAACTATTTGCAACAATATCCATCCATTCTCCTTGTCTACCACTGATGATTGAATGTTGAATTACCTCTACTAACACTCCAACAACAGCTCCAATCACAAAAACATAAGTCCATCGATTAACGATAGAATTACTTCTATTCGTATGTGAATGACTTGACAAAAACAGTAAAAAAGAAAATATAGCGTAAAAAACAAAATGTATCCATTTATCTGAAACAACAACCGTGGGTATTGTAGATGAAGGAATAAAACTACCAACAGCTATAATAACTACCCAAACAATTGAAGGTACAGGTGAATGCCAGAATTTATTATTAAACACTTACTAAATCAGTATACTGCTCAGCAGTTAACAAGCTTTCTAATTCATTTGCATCAGAAATAGCAACTTTAATCATCCAACCGTCTCCGTACGGATCATTATTCACCATTTCTGGAGCATCTTCTAGACTCTCATTAAACGCTACAACTTCACCAGTAATGGGCATCAAAAGATCCGAAACCGTTTTAACGGCTTCAACAGAACCAAAAACTTCATCTTTCTCTACGGTCTCGCCTTCAGTGTCAACGTCAACATAAACGATATCACCTAATTCCTTTTGTGCGAAATCAGTCACACCAATCACTGCGTGATCACCTTCTACACGAACCCATTCATGGTCTTTTGTGTATTTTAACTCTTGAGGTATATTCATCTCTAAAAAATTTTGACAAAAATAGTAAAATCCTAACACTCAAAACAAAACTTGGCAAATAATTACTCCAAATCTAATTGTTTTAAGATTACGGGTGATGCTACAATAAAATATGGATTTAATAAATCTTCTTTATTATACTCAAGTGCTCTTTTCGTTTTCACATTGAACACCTCCAAGCCTACTTCATTACAAATAGCGTGAGCTGCAGCAGAATCCCACTCCATAGTAGGTGCAAATCGTGGATATACTTCCGCATTACCTTCAGAGAGTACAATAAATTTTAAAGAGCTTCCCATTGAAACAATCTCGGGACTAACTAATTGGTTCATAAAACTCTTAGTTTCCTCATTTAAATGCGAACGAGAGGCTACAACCCGTAAATCCTCTAAAGTCTCGTTTGCCGACTTCTGTAAGGGGTGAGTGTGCCCTTCCACTAATTTATAAGCGCCGCATCCCTGAAGAGCATAAAACAACTCTGATGTTACGGGTGTGTATACAACCCCCATAATTGGGATTCCATTATGGATTAATGCAATGTTTACTGTAAACTCACCATTTTTTTTAATGAATTCCTTGGTTCCATCTAAAGGATCAACCATCCAAAAATAATCCCACTTAGACCTTTCCGCGAAAGGGATTTCAGCGCCTTCTTCACTCAATATAGGTAAGCTAGACGATTTGAGTTTATTAACTATGATATCGTGCGCAGCCTGATCAGCTTTAGTTAGAGGGCTTTCATCTTTTTTATACACTACTCCAAAATCGTCTTCAGTATAAATCTTTAGGATTTCTTGTCCGGCACAAATAGCTGCATTTTTAGCTAAATCTAAGAGGTTTGAAAAATTTAATTCTGCCATACTATTCATTTGTTTCTGCTAAATATTTGATCAACTTTTCGACTGAATCACTAAGACTTTCTGTTGCAGAATGAACGATTACTTCTGGCTCTAAGGGTTTTTCAAAAGGAGATGAAATACCAGTAAAATCCTGAATCTCTCCTTTTCTAGCTTTTGCATAAAGTCCTTTCACATCTCTTTGCTCGCACACTTCCAATGGACAATCCACGAATACCTCGACAAAATCTCCTTTTGGAAACAATGATCTCACCAAATCTCTATCTTCTCTTAATGGAGAAACAAATGCACTTAAAACTACAATCCCAGCGTCTACAAAGAGCTTTGCAACTTCACCAATACGGCGTATGTTTTCTTTTCTATCTTCAAGAGAAAAACCTAAACCTTTGTTTAAACCCATTCGAACATTGTCACCATCTAAAAGATAGGTATGCCAGCCTTTATTGAACAATTCCTCTTCTAGCCTCCCTGCTACCGTAGATTTCCCGGAACCAGACAGGCCTGTAAACCAAATAACCTTAGATGTATGCCCTTTTGCCGAGCGTCTATCTTCTATAGAAATCTCATGCAGATGTGGAATGATATTTTTATTACTCATCGATAGGAGGTTTAGATATTCTACTTGTAGGGTTTAAACCAAAGTTAGAGTTATACCAAGCTCTTTCGTGAAAATAATACAAGCCCATTTTCACTCCAGCTTCGGTTAAAGCCACCCAAGTTGCTTTTTCAGTTGCATTGGGGTCGTCACTAAAAAACCATCTAGCGATAATAAAAGTGGTAACCGAAGCAATAATTCGCCAAGTAACCGATTTTGCGATATGTCTCTTTTTTGAAGCTTGCATCTTAAAGAATCGTTCCGGAAGCTACCGTATTATTGGTCGCCTCATCAATTAATATTACTGAACCTGTAATGCGATTTTTAGCATACGAATCAACGAAGATGGGCTTAGCTAAACGCAATTTAACACGCGCAATATCGTTCATCTGCACCTCTAAATCTTCTTCATTTCTATGAAGTGTATTCACATCTACTTTATAGCGTATTTCTTTAACTATAGCCCGAACCTCGTTACTGGTATGACGCAACAAGTACTTCCCTCTAGGAGATAAAGGTCTATTATCTAACCAACACATCATTAGCTCCACTTCCTGAACTGAATCCGGTCTGTTATTTGGACGAGCAATCATATCGCCTCTAGAAATATCTATATCATCTTCTAAGGTAATAGACACAGACATTGGAGCGAAAGCTTCCTTCACCTCTCCATCAAAAGTATCGATGCTTTTAATTTTAGACTGAAAGCCCGAAGGTAATACGACTACTTCGTCGCCAGGTTTAAATACACCTCCTGCTATTCTTCCGGCATAAGCCCGGTAATCATGAAACTCATCAGAATGAGGACGTATAACATACTGCACAGGCATTCTGCAATCAATATGATTATGATCGCTGGCTATGTGAACAGTTTCTAGTGAATTTAATAAGGTGGAACCTTGATACCAAGGCATATTTTTAGAACGATTCACTACATTATCGCCATGCAGAGCTGAAATTGGGACGAAATGAATATCCTGCACATCTAACTTAGAGGCAAAGGCTTTATAGTCTTCAACTATTTGATCGTAAGCCTCTTGATCGTAATCCACCAAGTCCATCTTATTTACACAAACTATAAGGTGAGGGATTCGTAATAATGAAGCTATAAAAGAATGACGACAAGTCTGCTCGACAACCCCTTTTCTAGCATCAATTAAAATCAATGCAAGATTAGCTGTACTTGCTCCTGTAACCATATTGCGAGTATACTGAATATGTCCAGGTGTATCGGCAATAATGAACTTGCGTTTTGGAGTCGCAAAATATCTATACGCCACATCAATGGTGATCCCCTGTTCGCGTTCTGAGCGCAATCCATCGGTTAACAATGATAAATCTATATGTCCAAGACCTTTTCGCTTGCTTGCTTGCTCAACCATCTCTAGCTGATCTTCAAAAATAGTTTTCGAATCGTAGAGTAAACGCCCAATCAGCGTACTTTTTCCATCATCTACACTTCCTGCAGTAGTAAACCGCAGGAGATCCATCGTTTTATTTGCATTTGCCATTAGAAGTATCCTTGTGTTTTGCGGTCTTCCATTGCGGCTTCTCCACGTTTATCATCTGCTCTATTTCCTCTTTCTGTTTGTCGTGCCACCGACACTTCCTCAACAATTTTAGCTAAGGTGTTTGCTTCAGACTCTATACCTCCAGTAATGGTGATATCTCCTAAGGTTCTAAATCGAACTAATTTATTTACAACTTCTTCTCCTTCTCTGAGCTCAATAAATTCTGATTCTGGCAAATACGTTCCATCTCGTAATATCACATTTCGTTGATGTGCGAAATACAAGGAAGGAATATCAATATTCTCCATTAATATATACTGCCAAATGTCCATTTCCGTCCAATTAGAAATTGGAAATACTCTAAAGTGTTCTCCCTGGTTATGTCTTCCGTTAAACAAATTCCATAATTCAGGTCTTTGATTTTTTGGATCCCACTGCCCAAAATCATCTCTATGAGAGAAAAAACGCTCTTTAGCTCTTGCCTTTTCTTCATCCCTACGGGCACCACCTAAACAAGCATCAAACTTATTATCTTCTATCGCATCTAATAAGGTGATCGTCTGCAAGGCATTACGACTTGCATTTTTCCCCGATTCCTCTCTAACTCTTCCTTTATCAATAGACTCTTGCACAGAACCTACAATTAAATTAGCGCCAAGGCGCTCTACCAAAGCATCTCTAAAAGCGATTGCTTCAGGAAAATTATGACCGGTGTCGATATGTACTAAGGGAAACGGAAATTTAGCAGGATGAAAAGCTTTCCTTGCCAAGTGAGTAATCACAATAGAATCTTTTCCACCAGAAAACAACAGAGCCGGGCGTTCAAATTGAGCTGCGGTTTCGCGCAACACATAAATCGCTTCGGACTCTAATTCGTGTAAGTGATCTAAATTATAATTCATAGTCGTTTTTCATTATCAAAACTCATTGCAGAGCTCTGTTTCATTCAAGGCCTAAATATAAAAATATGCACGCATTTAAACTCCTTATAATTGGCATAATTTATGACAAAACATATTTAGTATCTTTGAAACCTCAGAAAATAAAAACATTATGAAACGCCTACTTTTTACGATCATACTTTCTGCTACATCTTTGGTGTGTTTAGCACAAGATAAAGCCAGTCCATTCCCTTCAATTGACATCAAATCTATACAAGGTAAATTAGTAAATACTGATGCATTTGAAAACGGAAACCAACCAATTGTGGTAAGCTTTTGGGCGACTTGGTGTAAGCCTTGTGCAAAAGAATTAGATGCTATTAGCGAAGTTTACGAAGAATGGCAAGAAGAAACGGGCGTGAAAGTAATCGCAATATCAATTGACGACACAAGGAATGCCGCAAAAGTAGCTCCTTATGCAAATGGGAAAGATTGGCCTTTTGAAATTTACCTGGATTCCAATAGCGATTTAAAAAGAGCTTTAAATGTAAATGCCATTCCTCATACTTTCCTTCTAAATGCCAACAAAGAAATTGTTTGGCAACACACATCTTACTTCGATGGGGATGAGGAGGAGTTGTACAAGGAGATATTAAAACTATAATACATCCCTTTTATGAAAAAAATACTTTGCGGATTACTTTTCTGCGCTGGCAACATACTCGCTCAGGGTATTCAAAACGGACAAGTAAGTGGGAATTTCCAAAGCAATTCTCAAATATATTTTGAAGATACTGACTTAGGCATTACTGCAGATAACTTACCCAGTGAAGTTTTCTTGACCAATAGCTTTGCTAACATTATTTATTCTACAAAAAATTTCAGTGCTGGAATACGGTATGAAGCCAATCAAAACGCATTATTAGGATTTGACAAACGCTACAATGGAGAAGCTATCACTTATAGATATGCTCAATTTAAGAAAGATGGTTTAGATATTACTGTCGGTAACTTTTATGAACAGTTTGGTAGCGGCATGATTCTTAGAGCTTATGAAGAACGAAACTTAGGATACGACAATGCTTTTGACGGAGTTCGCTTAAAATATTCGCCAACAAAAGGGGTATATTTAAAATCTTTAGTTGGTAGACAACGACTCTATTTTGATAAAGCTGAAGGAATAGTACGTGGTATAGATGGTGAAATATCATTGAATGAAACCTTCACCGCATTAGCTGAAACCAAAACACAAATTCTTTTAGGGGCTAGTTTTGTAAGTAAATTCCAAAAAGATCTAGATCCAATCTACATCCTACCCGAAAATGTTGCCTCAATGGCAGGTCGGTTTACTATTTATCACGGAAAGTGGAATGTAGGCGCAGAGTATGTATACAAATACAATGATCCATCTGCGACAAACAACTTCATATATAAAGAAGGGCAAGCTCTATTGGCTAACTTAAGTTATTCGCAAAGAGGATTTGGATTTTCTATTGCAGCCAAGCGCATAGATAATATGAGTTCTAATTCCGATAGAAACTTAAAAGGACAAGAAGTAAGTGTTAACTACTTGCCCGCTTTAACCAAACAACACGCATATACTTTAGCTACAATTTATCCGTATGGAACAATTGCAAATGGTGAAATGGGGCTTCAAGCTGAGCTAAATTACAAGGTGAAAAAGGGGTCTTTAATTGGAGGGAAATACGGAATGGGACTTATCGCAAATTTCTCTAACGCCTACAGCATTCACCAAGCTCAAATTGATGCCTTTACTCCGATAAATGAAACTGGAACACTAGGATATACTTCTAACTTCTTTAAACTTGGAGATGAAAAATACTTTCAAGAGTTAAGTATAGAATTATCAAGAAAAATTAATCGCAAACTAAAAGTAATAGGGACTTTTATTAACACGCATTATAACAGTACCGCAATTGTAGGTTATGATTATCATGGGATGATAAAGGCTAATATTATAGTGTTAGAAACGCAGTACAAGATCAAATCTAAACACTCTATACGAGCAGAATTTCAACACTTAAGCAGCCAGCAACACGAAGGTAATTGGGCTATGGGCTTAGTAGAATACACTATTTCTCCTCATTATTTCTTTGCAATACAAAACCTGTATAACTATGGAAATGAAACCAAAAAAATCCATTACCCAAACATTTCTGCAGGATACACAAAAGGAACAACGCGTTTTGCTTTAGGCTACGGAAAGCAAAGACAAGGTATATTTTGTGTTGGAGGAGTTTGTCGTGAAGTACCGAAAGCAAATGGAATTTCTTTAAGCATAACCTCAAGTTTCTAAATTATGAAAAGTATCAACTATTTATTCAGTCTTCTTACCGTACTTACCATCTCCTTCACATCCTGCGACGTCATCGAAGGACCATTCACTGAAGATATTGTGGTAAATGGATGCGAAGGTAAATGTAGAAAGATTTTTCTTGAAGACTATACAGGTCATAAATGTGGGAACTGCCCTAGGGCGGCAGAAAAGGCTGCAGAATTGAAAGATATATATGGCGATCAGTTGGTTGTTGTAGCCGTTCATGCTGGGTTTTTCGCTTGGCCTTCTGGGACGCATTTCACAACAGATTTCACAACAGATGCTGGAGACGAATGGGATACTCAATTTGGTAACAGCACAGCTGGAAACCCAAACGGAATGGTAAATAGAACGGGTTATACCGAGGCGAGTCACATCTTGCAACATTCGCAATGGGCACAAAAAATAGATGAACTGTTACAGCTTGAACCTGAAGTTTATATTGAACTTGCTGCTAGTTATAACTCATCTAATCACAGCATAAGTATTTCTAGCATAACTGAAATCCTACAATCTATTTCAGCTCCCTTAAACATTAATATTCTAATTTCTGAAAGTGGAATTATTGCTTATCAAACTGATTATGCAGCAGACCCTCAGGAAATTGAAGATTACGAGCACAATCATGTAATGAGAAAAAGTCTTACAGGATCTTGGGGTGTTGACTTGGGGCAAAACACATATAAGGCAGGAGATTTAATCGAAACAAGTTACAATATCGATCTTGATGAAAACTGGATAGCAGAAAACATATCTATCGTAGCTTTTATTTCCAACACCAATACCTACGAAGTTATTCAAGCTGAAGAAATTCACCTAATTGAATAAGATGAATAGACTAATTACATTACTCTTCATTGTGTTTTCCAGCCCTATAATTGCTCAAAACTTTGATGCAGGGTTTATAGGCGGATTTACTGCTAGTCAAATTTCAGGAGATGGCTTAGCCGGATTTGATAAGGGAGGAGCTCGGTTTGGAGCCTTTATATCTTACCCTTTAAAACAGAAAATGAATTTTCAGGTTGAGATGCAATACATCCAAAAAGGGAGTAAAAGCCCTTCAGGAAAAAATGCACCCTCCAATTACATAATGAACTTGCATTATATTGAACTGCCCTTTACTTTAAATTACGAACTAAAACATGGTATTGTAATAGAAACGGGATTTGGTCCAGGGATTTTATTCTCTTATTCAGAAAAAGATGAGATTGGTGAACTTGGAGGTGTTTCTCCTTCAATTTTTGCTTTGGACTTTTTGTGTGGATTACAATATCAATTATTAGGCAATTTAAAAGTTGGTATTCGATATGGTAATTCTTTGCTTCCAATACGAGGCAAATCAAACATCAGCATAATTGAAAAAAACCAAAATTGGTATTCTTCCTCTGTCAGCTTTGCATTAATGTATCAAATTAGTCGATAATGAAACATAAAGTCATAGTAGCCATCACTGGCGCAAGCGGTTCTATATATGCTAAAGTGCTTTTAGACAAATTAGTACTCCTACAAGATCAAATTGATTCTGTAGGAATTGTCATGTCTAAAAATGCAAAAACAGTGTGGGAGTTTGAATTAGGTGATGACACTTATAATAATTACCCTTTCGACTACTACGAGAAGGACGACTTTATGGCACCATTTGCTTCTGGATCGGCTCAATACAACACAATGATAGTTGTTCCCTGCTCTATGGGTTCCTTAGCCCGAATGGCTAGTGGAATATCGAATGACCTGGTAAGTAGAGCTGCAGATGTGATTCTGAAAGAACGCAGAAGGTTAGTTCTTATCAGTAGAGACACGCCTTTGAGTCTTATTCATATTAATAATATGAAAACCCTTACAGAGGCTGGGGCGGTAATTATGCCAGCTTCGCCATCCTTTTACAGCAAGCCAAAAAACTTCGAAGAACTTGCAGCTACAGTCATCGATAGAACTCTCGATTTATGTGACTTTCAACAAGATAGCTACCGTTGGCAATCTTAAATGTTGATATCTTTTTGAAAATTTAACTTTCTTTAATACAATACAAATCCAATCATCCGTTATATTTGAGTACTTAATAAAATTATTTGAAAATGCTTGAATTCAGTAAAAGTGTATTACAAAAAGTAAGTTTTGATCATTTATTATTTAAAAAAGAATTGACAAAGTCGATTCAATGGGTAAATGAAGCGGATGCGAAAGACCTTCGCGAATGGTGTTTAGAGATGTATGGCAACAAATATTCCGACATTATTCAACAAGCTTTTGAATCAATAATTTAAAAAAAAGACCTCATTAATTTGAGGTCTTTTTTTTTATATATAAAACGCAAATAATTACTGCAGGTTTTTTGGTGGTTTCTGAATGGAAAATTGAAATCCCACAAATTATTCATCAACTCAATACAACTTTAACTTTCAATCGGCAATCTTCAACTACTTACACTAAAACAAATTAAACTCATTATTGTGGTACACTCTACCCAGATGCTTGTAGGCAGCTTCGGTAGCCATGCGCCCTCTTTGGGTTCGCATTAAATAACCTTCTTGAATTAAATAAGGCTCGTATACTTCTTCTAGAGTCGCCGCTTTTTCGCTTACTGCTGTTGCCACAGTCCCAACTCCTACGGGACCTCCTTTAAATTTATCGATAATGGTAGTGAGAATCATAATATCCATCTCGTCAAGACCCTTTTTATCTACTTTAAGTGCATCTAATGCATAATTGGTAATAGACATATCAATATTACCCGTTCCTTTTATTTGAGCAAAATCACGTACTCTACGCAATAAAGCATTTGCTATACGTGGCGTTCCTCTACTCCTGCCGGCAATTTCGCTAGCTGCTTCGTATTCTATAGGCACATCCAATATTCCTGCAGAGCGATCTATAATCTTAGCAAGCAATTCAGCGTCGTAATACTCCAATCGGCAGTTAATACCAAAACGAGCTCTTAGAGGAGCTGTTAACAAGCCTGAACGCGTTGTTGCACCTATAAGTGTAAATGGGTTTAAGTTTATTTGCACCGAACGCGCATTGGGGCCAGATTCAATGAGAATATCGATTTTATAATCTTCCATTGCCGAATACAAATATTCTTCGACTATAGGAGACAATCGGTGAATTTCGTCAATAAATAAAACATCACGCTCTTCTAGATTTGTTAGCAAACCTGCCAAATCGCCGGGCTTGTCTAATACAGGTCCAGATGTGATTTTAACATTCACCCCTAATTCGTTGGCAATAATGCCAGCCAAAGTAGTTTTACCTAAACCCGGAGGGCCGTGCAAAAGAACATGATCTAAAGCATCTTCGCGTTGGTTGGAGGCAGAAACAAAAACCTGTAAATTACCAACCACCTTTTGCTGTCCCGAAAAGTCGTCGAAGGCAGCAGGACGCAATTTGATTTCGAATTCATTTTCTTCTGAATCTAGTTGTTCCGAAGAAGAGTCTAAATATTCATTCATTTAGCGAATTTAAAGAAAACAATGACTAATTTTTAATGATGAATGAATAATTGTTAGAACGGAAGCTTTAGGGCTATAAATTTTGTCCCAATACCTCTCGGAATGCAAATTTAAAATTGTCATCCTGTCCCGATAGCTATCGGGATGTCGAAGGGCGATAATTTGAAGCGAAAGGTTCTTTGCTATGAATTATGCATCGACAAAAGCTCAGCATGACAGCTAGTAGTGAGCTTTTCCAATTTGCAGTTGTAGTCGTTAAACGACTGCAAGACTCGTTGACTCTTTTGACCAATTTATAATTCGACCGCTTCGCGGTATATACAAATAGGTAAAGGGGTAAAGTGTTAAAAAGCGCGAATAATACGAACCAACCTTGTACCGTACTTACTGGTGGTG
>Ga0208879_1000176_pt1 | contig 69125 bp, 63 predicted proteins | sample Knorr_S15_td_Bot_FD_185605 | JGI IMG/M metagenome (GOLD analysis project Ga0208879, IMG submission 185605) | Marine microbial communities from Southern Atlantic Ocean transect - Knorr_S15_td_Bottom_ad_5009_LV_A (SPAdes) (version 2) | ecosystem: Environmental > Aquatic > Marine > Oceanic | place... | reverse complement strand
GTGACTCGCGTACGGGAGACCTCAGCCTCGGTAGCGAGCGCCCCTTCGACCAGGCCTCCAGCGACCAGGATCAAGTCCACAGCGGTCATACCGCGAGCGTACCGGTACTGTCCAGGATTCCTGACCCGCCCCGCCACCCGAACGGAGTCACCGACCATTAGTGAATCCACGGAGAATACGACCAACGAGTCTCTATCGAGCAGCGGAAGATCCTGGATGCCGCCCAATGCTGGGTCTATCGCGATACGCAACAGCGTGACACCCGCGGAGTCGAGCCGGGGTCTGTAAATATGGATAGCGGATAGATAGGCGTCCTCCCGGAGCTCGGCTTGCTCGAGAAGAGCCCGGGTGGTCTGTCCTTCGACGAGCTGGTAGCGCCCGGGAAAGTGGACGGCACCGGCAACCGCTACGCGGTTGCGTTGTTCCTCGATGGTGGCGGGAACGAAGATGTCGTCACCCGGCAAGAGTGCCACATCCTGGTTGTTTGTCGGGTCGTCGATGAGCGGCCCAGCATCGACCGTCATTAAGACGCGGTCCATTCCCGGGCTGCGCTCGGCGAACGGCAGCAGTCGCACAATGCGCAACGCGTGTGCGTGTGCGGTGGGAAGCATGCCGCCCGCGAAGCCGATGACGTCTCGAAGTCCCTCTCCCTCGAGCACTTCATAAAGGGCGGGACGACGGAATTCACCACGGACGGTGATGTGGCTCCCGGCCGGAGGCACGAATACGATGTCGCCGTGCTCGAGTCGGATGTCATCCGAAGCGTCACCGCGTAGTAGGTAGTCGTACAGGTCTACTTGGCGCACCTCCTGGCCGCCTCGGCGCACGACCACCCGGCGGAACGACCCGAGCTCGGTGGGACCGCCTGCCACCTGCAGCGCGGCGAAAACCGTCGAAACGGAGCTCACGATATACGACCCTGGACTCTGGACATCGCCAATCACGGACACCTGGCTGGCCCTCAGTCGGCCCAGGGAAACATCGAAAAACGTCGTGGCGTCACCACCGTCCCGAATCCCTGAGTACACTTCCGAGAGGCGCCTGAACAATGAGCCCCTCAGTTGCCCGAGCGTCTGACCATTCACAAACACCTGCCCGACGTCTGGGATGATGACGAATCCCTCGCGAGTGACACCAAGATTGGCGTATGCCAGCTCAACGTCGCCGGTCAATACCAGGATCAGCTGGTCTCCCGGTCCCAGTTGATAGTCGTCGCCCACTGGACCGTTCAGGACCTGGTCGAGGCGGGTAGTGCGGCGCTGAAAGACGTCGAGCCCAAAGACGGACAATACGGAGTCGGGCAATGCTACCAAGATGTCGGCTGCTAGGCCGAGGGAATCCAGTGCGATCGCGTCCAAGGGGAAGTCAACGTCGGGCTGCAAGATGCCCAAGGCCCGCATCGCCTCGAGGAATCCCGGATCGACTTCAGGGAGTGTGCCCCCAATGCCCTCCATGCTGTCGAAGTATTGATCAGCGAGTCCTGGATCGTAGCCGGCCTGCTGTAAGCGCGAGCGCACCTGGGCCCGAGACATTCCTGATTCCCTCAGGCGCCTCACTATCTCGGCTGGCGACACCTGACCAGATTGCAACAGCTGTAGCTCCTGCTGTGTCGGAACCTGGGCCGATGCAGTCACAGGGTTGACGGACAGCACCATCAGGAAAGCTAGAACGATGATGGAGAAGCGGTTCAGCTGTTTCACAATATCCTGGGAAGCTGGGGAGGTCTGGACGTGTCAGGTCCCTGCGGGCCGCAGGGAAACATCTGACGCAAAGCTACGAAATTCACTTTGTCCCGCAAAGGGCCTTCTTGAGCGTCCTCGCGCGTCGGGCCGGCCCAAGTCCTATCCGACCGGAACCGCCACCTCGATGGTAGCCGTGTCGCCCACCCTCAGCTCGCCGCCCTGAATGACGGAGCCGTGCGCGCCGCCGCCCCAGTGCAGGTCCAGCGTGTCTCGCAGTCCGGGGCACTGCTCGTCCATGAGCTCACAGGGGCGGGTTTCGCCACGGATGCGAATCTTTACGTCGCCTAATGTGAGCACCTGGTCGCGGCTGTCTTCGAGGCGGATCCCGCTGACCATGATGTTGGCGCGGCGCATCACTGGACCAGAATCAGGCAGCTCAGCCTCGATTCGGTCGAAAACCTCCTTCTCGATCACTGTGACCTGACGGGTTGCCCCGAAGTTGGCATCGCCCACGAGGCCCTCCCCCTCGACTAATGTGGCCTGGTCCGCGCTGTCCATCACGCCGCCATGTGCGCGCTTCGTCCAAATTGCTTCCACTTTCCCGCTCATCACACTCCTCCAGACCGTGAAAGGGCAGCTAGTCGGGTCGCCGCTCCGACGGATAGTCGACGATGTTCTCCCATTCGGTGGCGTCCGAGCGCGCCACCACCGCAATGACCGGCTCCGTGTCGCTGAGGTTGATGACCTCGTGCGGGACGCCCGGCTGGATGAAGATGAAATCTCCTGCCGAATTGTCCACCGACTGCTCGAGATTCTCTCCGTACTCGTGGCGCACACTGCCTTCCAGAATGAAGAGCATGACCTCGAAATCCACGTGGATGTGCGCGAACGCGACTGCGCCGGGCGGCACGATCGCGACGTTCATCGAGAGCTTCCCCGAGCCGACGTTCTTCGCAGACATGCCGGTCTTGTAGCGAATTCCGTTCCAGCCCCTGTGTGTCTCCGGATTGCGTACGCAGAGGATGCCGTCGCCGTCTTCGGCGGTTTGCTCGAGATCAGAGTCGTTCATGACTTTGCTTCCTGGCGTTTCATCGGATCATCGCCTCCAGCTCCTCGGGGCTCCGTCCTAGCCGGGCGGTCAGAACTTCGGCTCCGTCTTCGGTGACGAGGATCACGTCCTCGACGAAGACCGAGATTTGCAGGTCGTGGTTGTAGTACCAGGGCTCGACCGTAAACACCATCCCCTCTTCCAGCGGCACGTCGAGCAGCGCCGGGTCACCGGAGGATAGGCCGATGTGGTGCCCGAAGTAGGACGGCGTCTGCATGTACTGCTCTTCGGCGTCGGGGATCGCTTCGTAGGCGATGGCGGTCAGCTCGCGCAGCGTCACGCCCGGCCTCACCGCGGCGATGATCGCGTCTGCCGCCTGTGTGCTGACCATCAGCTTCTCCCTCTGGAGATCGCTGAATGTGCCCCCCACTGGAAAGGTCCGGCCCACGTCGCTGATGTAACCATCGACCTCGCATCCAACGTCGAGGATGACGAGTTCATCGCTCTCCATGGATCGGTTCCGGCGGTCGTAGTGGGCGGCGAGGATTCGCCACGGCCAGAGGCTGTTGGGCCCGGACTTCACGATCGGGGTGAACGGGACCGACTGGGCCCCGAAGCTGCGGCACGCGGACTCGAACGTGCCCTGCAACGAGCGCTCGTTGGTGCCGGCCCGAATTGCGGCGGCCACGGCCCGGATCGCCGCCATGGTGGCGTCGGCCGCAACGCGCATGCGCCGGATCTCGGTGGGGCTCTTCACCATCCTCAGGCGCGCGGTCGGGGCGAAGGCGTTCTCGAACGAAGCGTCCGGGTACATGGCGCGCAGGCGGACGATAAGCGCCTGCACAGGCCCAAGTGATCCGATCAGCGGGACCTCGGGCGCCGGCAATGGGCCCTCGGTGCCTGCGTTTACACGGATCGTCGCGCCGGCGCGCACACGCTCGGTCAGGAACGCTTCGAGCCGCGCGATGTCCTCGTATTCGTTGATTCCGGCGATGCTGCGTAGCTGGTAGTCGTCGCCGAGCGGTCGACCGGGGAAGTCGTTGGCGCGGCCAGCGTTCTCGAAGCGTGCGTCACGCGCTGGCCAAAACAGGATCGAGCGATCGCGATCCGAGTCGAGCACGAGCATCGAGTTGGGCACTTCGAGTCCCGTATAATACCAGAAGTCCTCCAGCTGGCGGAAGGTCGCGCCGTGGGTCTGACCGTCCGACGAGGGCACCAGCAGCATGCCACCGCCGCTCGAGCGCAGCAGCTCCATGATGCGTGAGCGCCGGAAGTCGTATTCCTGCGAGCGGAAGTCGAGGCGGTGCCAGTCGGAATAGCGCTGCTCCGGTGTCTGGGCACCGGCGCCGGCTGGCGCGGCCGCCCGGATGATCACGAGCAACACCAGAAAAGCCATCGTGCCAGCGGTAACGTTCACGCGCATCATGGGCGAGAGTCGGACGTTGGGAGAAGTGGTGCTAGCGAGGCAGACTGATGCTACGTTGGAGATGCAAGCACTGACTCGCCACCCCTGGAGCCTCCCTGGCCCTGCGCTTACAGATCGAGCTGGTCTACGATCCCGGATGTCCGAACGTCGGTCGGGCGCGTGATGTTCTCGCGTCCGCGTGTCGTAGCACGGAGATTCCGGCTGTCTGGACCGAGTGGAACAGCGAAGATCCCGAGTGTCCGGAGCACGTGCGCAACCTGGGGTCACCGACCATCCTGGTGAACGGAGCAGACGTCGCCCCAGGGCCACACCCTTGGACGCCACGAGAGCAGGGTGATGGCCCGCGCTGCCGCGTCTACCGCGACGGCGACGCACTCGTCCCCGCGCCGCCACTGGCGCGTGTCAACGAAGCGATCGAGCGCGCGCTTGGTCCCGAGGTCGTGTAGGAACCGCCCTAGCACCAATCGCTGACGTCCGGGTCGCTAGTGTACCTGAACACAAGTACGCTGGCATTCGAGCGGCGCTGCATCTCGCCCTGCTGCGTTGTTCGTCGTCGCAATAGCGCTGCTATTACTCCTCCTCGTGCCTTGCCGGATCGAGCCCATCGCCACTCTCGGTGCGTGACCGTACTTGTGTTCAGGCACACTAGTCGTCGTGGTGCAACTCGTACTGCCGCTGTGTATACGCGGCCTCCTGCGCCTGGGCCTTATCGCGCTTTTTCGCGGCGCGCATGCTGCGGTCCTTGCGAGCCGCGGAGTGCACTTGGGGTGTCGAAAGCATGCGCTTCACGTCGCCACTCTGGCATGCCGGGCAGGCGACGTCGTCTGTCTGCTTACGTAGGAACGCCTCGAACTCGTGCGCGCACGCGCCGCATGTGTAGTCGTAGATCGGCATTCTAGTTGCTCCGGTCCTAGTGTCCTGTCCCAGAAGTTCGCCGGCATGGATTTCGCTGCGGGCGATCGTCTCGTGGCTCGTCAGGCTGGCTTCCCCAAGCTCCGCGGCCGCTCGGCTCGGGCACCGATGCATCCACCCTGGCCGCGTTGCTCCTCGTCAAAATAGCCCTGCTATTCCTCCTCGTCGCTCCTTGGGGCACCGCTCGCCGGCAGGCGAACGGTCGCGGTGCAGAACCCCCAAAGTGCAGCGCTGCATGCTCAGCCGTCCATCCCCGCTTGCGCGCGCACGTAGCGAGCTGCCTGCTCGTGCGTGCCAAACCAGACGTCGCCTTTCGCTTTGATGTGGGCGATGAGTCCTTCGAGCGCCACGATGCGTGAACGGTGGCCCGTGATGTGGGGGTGCATGGTCAGCAGGAACATCGTGCCTTCTTCCCAGGCTCTGTCGAATTCGTCGATCCACACTTGCATGACTTCGCGAGGCGGACTGTAACGCGTGCCTTGGGGGTTGAAGAGTGGGGCGTCGTCCAGGATCCATTCGACGGGAAGCTCCACTACGCCTGTTGGCTGCCCGTCTTGCACCAGTTCGTACGGTCGGTCGTCCGCCATCAGAGAGCTTTCATACAGAAAGCCCATGCGACGGACGATGTCGAGTGTGTTCGGGCTGAAGTTCCAGGACGGCGCGCGATAGCCTACGGGGGCGGTGCCCGTGATTTCCGTGAGCGCATCGACCGCCTGACGCAGCAATCGCTCTTCGGTGGCCGCGTCGAGCGAGGTGTTGCGCTCGTGAATCCAACCGTGGACCGCGATTTCGTGCATGCCAGAAGCCTGGATCACGTCTGCCTGTTCCGGCGCGAGCTTCAAGCTCCATGCGGGGAAGAAGAAGGATGCGGGCACCTGCTCTCGATCCATCAGATCCACTACCCTCGGCAGCGCCACGCGCGAGCCGTATTGCCCTTGCGACAGCGGCCCGACGCTGACCGTCCCGTCACGCAGGCCCTGCACAGTCTCGTTGTCGACATCGAAGCTGAAGAGGACCGCGACGCGGGCGCCATCAGGCCAACCATCGGGGTTCAGGTCCCGACCCGCGCGGACCTGGTTCACCGCGTCGCGGACTTCCTGCTCGGTCCAATTCCAAGGTGGGTCGGCATCGGCAGGTGCCTGGGGGACGCTCCCTTGCTGGCAAGCGCCGGCGAGGAAGGGCAGTAGGAGAAAAGACGCCGTCGAAAACGCTGAGATGGGTCGTGTCACGGGATGCTCCTTGCTCATTCTGACGGTCCGGTTGGATGGTCGTCGCGGCGGGTTATTTGCAGAGGGTCATGCGTAGCGGAGTCATATACAAGCGGTCACTGTGAAACCGTCATCGTGCCACGGCTCACGAAGACGGCGCGGCCGCCAACCCGCACTGCGGTTGTTTCACCCCCCCGGCGGTCCGCCTCGACGTGGATGATGCTCGGCCGCCCTATCTCGAGGCCTTGTTCGATGGTCCAGGAGAGGGCCGCTTCTGAGCTACCATCGATCCTGGAGAGGTAGCCGCCGAGCGCGGCGGCAGCCGAGCCGGTCGCTGGGTCCTCGGGAACGCCCGAGCCCGGCGCGAACATGCGCACGCGCAGGTCGACACCTTCTCCTTCGGCTTGAAGACACACCAGATACACATGGTGGGCCCATCCGTCCGCGACCGTCTGCTTCCAGAGTGCCATGTCGAGCGATGCGCGCTGGATCGCGTCGACGGTCCGGACCGGTAGGATGTGGTAAGGAAGACCGCACGAGACCATCTCGATTGGGAAGCCATCGGGGCAGACGTCGGCGGCGTGCAGGCCCACCATGCGAGCCAAGTCGTCGGAGGAGTGAGGGGACGGTCGATGCTCGGGAAGCAGCGCGGTCGTGAATTGAGCGAACACCGGCTTGCCGTCCTGCAAGCGAACCGTCACCGGTACCGGTCCCACGTTCTCCTCGAGCACAAACGTGAGCGAATCTTCCGCGCCGGCCCCGCCCGACTCCGCGGCTTCAGCCGCTAGGAAGATCGCCGATCCCACGGTAGGGTGACCAGCGAACGAAACCTCCCTCCCGGGCGTGAAAATGCGCACACGAGCCGACCCTTCGCCGCTCTCCGGTGGACCCAAGAAGACGGTCTCAGAGAGGTGCATCTCCAGTGCGATGCGCTGCATGAGGTCGGTCGGCAGATGTGCCGCGTCGGGGAAGACCCCCAGGGGGTTACCACCGAAGGTCCGGTCGGTGAAGACATCCAGCGTATGGAACGGGAGTTGCATCTGAGTGCATCTGAAAGGACGGAGGGTAGAGACGCCGGCCGGGGGTGGTGCGAACCCGGTCGGAGCCCCCAACCTGTGTTGCATTCCCCCCCACCGGCAACCGGAGCGCCCAAGTGGGCACGATCGGAGTCATCTCGGATACGCACGGCCTTCTCAGAGAGGAGGCCCTGGATGCGCTGGCGGGCAGCGACCTCATCATCCATGCGGGCGACGTGGGGAAGTCGGAGATCCTCGAGAAGCTGAGTGAGATCGCCCCGGTAAGAGCCGTCTACGGCAATACCGACTGGGGGGAGTTGAGGGACGCGCTGCCCGGTAGCGACGTCGTTGACCTGGGCATGCCCGGCCCGCTCGCCTACGTGCTTCATATTTTCGAGTCGCTCGATCTTGACCCAGTCGCTGCGGGGTTCCAGGTCGTGATCTTTGGACACACTCATCAGCCGCTCATCCGCGAACTGGAGGGCGTGCTCTACCTGAATCCAGGAAGCGCGGGACCCAGACGTCCCGATCTGCCGGTGACGCTTGCCCGGCTGACCGTGGAAGGAGACGACGTGCGGGCGGAGATTCTGGACCTGGCGGTGGGGCAGGAGGGGCGATAGAAAGGATGGGTCAGGCGGGTACTCAGCGACGAGTTTCGCATCACCGGGGCAACTCTATGTCTACGCCCGGGTCTTTGGTGTTGAGCCTCCATTATATGGAGCTTCGGCGAAATCTCAGCTGAGTTCTCCCCTCGGAGCGACTGAATTCTTGGGTACCCGCGGCAGTTACGTGAGCGAGGGTCGATGAACGCGAACGGTCTGTCCTTGCTCTCGCTTCTGGCAGGGGTTCCGTCGCCCTGCGTCGGCCAGAGCCTCAATGAGTTGGCGAGGGAGAGGGTCTTTGAGCCCCTGGGCATGACGCGCAGCAGCTTCCTGTTCGATGCCGAGATTCAGCGTAACTACTCGCTGGGTCACGACGCTCAGGGCACTCCGAGCAAGTTGAGGATTCGCCCCGCGCTCGCGAGTACTACGCTGCACACCACCGCTTCGGATCTCGCCAGGTTCGGGGCGCACTTGGCTTCTGAGATCCGTACCGAGGGCTACTACTCAGCGCTCGCGAAGCCGGCCGTGATCCTCGAAGCGGTTGGAGATGTGGAGCATAGTTGGGGGCCGGGCCTGGGGATTGTGACGGACGGGTCGCGTATCTACGTCTTTCATACTGGCAACAACGTGATCTTCATCGCTGACTTCATGTACGGCGTTGATGAAAATCTGGGGTACGCGCTACTGACCAACAGCTCCAATGGCCCGCGCATTACGGCGGCCGTCCAGCGTCGCATCTTCGGTCGCCAGGTTCGTCGGTAGCCCCGTCTGAGCCCGCTCCTTGTCACGATCCCATACGCCTGACCAATCGGTGCACGAGGTCCGCGCGTTCTACGACGAACTGGCGTCCGACTATCACCTGATCTATGAGGACTGGTGGTCCTCGGTGCAGCGCCAGGGCCGTGCGCTCAATGCCCTGATTGAGCGTCGTATCGGCTCGGGGCCGAAGCGAGTCCTGGATTGCACCTGCGGCATCGGTACCCAGGCGCTCGGTTTCTCTGCATTAGGCTATCAGGTGCTGGGCACGGATCTGAGCGAAGCCGCCGTTTCCCGGGCGACGGAAGAAGCCCTTGCCCGCGGGCTTGGGGCAGAGTTTCGCGTGTGCGATGTACGAAGTCTCGAATCGCTGGAAGGGGGTCCGTTCGATGTAGTCCTCTCCGCGGATAACTCGTTGTCGCACTTGATGACTTCCGATGAGGTGCTCGAGGTGGCGCGTGGGTGGAATGAGGGCACAGACCGCTGCGAAGGGTGCGGCGGTTGTCACGATGCGGGACTACGATGCATTGATTCGAGCGGGAGTTTCGACTCAGGGGCCGCGGGTATATGGCGAGCCGGGCCTTAGTCGTCGCGTGATCATCCAACTCTGGGATTGGGAAGACGGAGGGCCAGTCTACAATCTCGAGCACATCATTCTGACGGAGACCGCCGACGGGTATCGAACGTCGAGTCACTCTTGCAGATGCCGGGCTCTGATGCGGACGGAAGTCGAGCAGTGCTTCGTCGAGGGCGGAGCATCAAGCGTCGAGTGGTTGGAGTCCGAGGCCTCTGGATTCTACCAGCCGATCATGTGGGTGAATTGGCCTGACTAGGGCTTCAGCCCGCAGCCTAAAACGGATTCGTCGCAAACACGGAGAACTCGGGAATGAATCCGCGGCTATCTACCTTGAGCGCGCCCACGATGGCGTCCGCGATTTCCTGGGGCCGAAGCTTCTTGTCGGATCTCTCGCGCTGAACGCCGGCCTTTGCAGCGAAGTCCGTTATGACTTCGCTCGGGTTGACCAACATGACGCGCACGTTGTGACGTCGAAGCTCATCGCGCCAACATTCCGTCATGCCTCGTAGCGCGAACTTCGACGAACCGTAGGCAGTTCGTCCGCTACTGCCCTTGAGGCTCGACGTCGAGGAAATGTTGATCAGTTCACCGCTTCCTCGTTCGATGAAGTGGCGAGCCGCCTCGCGCGCCATGAGGAAGGTTCCGAAGACGTTGGTGCGGTACACGCCCTCCAATTCCTCCAGCGTCAACTCGACCAGTGGCTTGAAAATCCCGAAGCCGGCGTTGTTGACCAAAATGTCGAGGCGCCCATGCTCTTCGATCACGGAACCCACCGTGCGAACGGCGTCCTCCTCGTTTCCTACGTCGCCTGCGATCCAGTGCACTCCTAGCTCCTCGGCGGTCTGCTGCAGGGCCTCCTGACGGCGGCCCGTGATGGTGACCTTGCAACCCTCGTTCGATAGGGCTTGGGCGATCGCACGGCCGATCCCCTCGCTGCCGCCGGTCACCAGAGCGATTTTTTCTCCGAGTTCCATTCCTGGCTCCTTTTTCGTCTACTTGCTCGTGGCGGGACCGGATCGCCTATCTTTACACGCACCGCCGTCTGTCGCGCGGGACGCTCCAGAATAAGGAGCGTGTCCGGGATGAAAAAGAACTCACGTAAGCGGTGGAAGGTTGTGCTTGCCGAGGACACCGACAAGGACGCGTTGCTGATCGAGGCGGCGCTAGCCAAGGCGAGTAGCGTTCCCGTCCAGGTTCATCGGGCCCGGAACGGCAATACGGCCATTGTCATGATCGAGGATCTGCTTTCCGACCTCATCCTGCTCGACCTCCAGATGCCGGAAAAAACCGGTCTCGAGGCACTTGAGGTGATCAAGGAGGACGAGGCGCTCCGCCGCATCCCGGTCGCGGTGCTTACGGCCTCCGACAAGGACGACGATGTGGCTCAGAGCTATGGGTTGGGCACCAACCACTTCATGAGGAAGCCTGAAGACCCCGCGAAGCTAGAGCAACAACTGCGCGTCTTGCTCGATTACGCGGACAGCCTTTCGGGCCGAAGCGGTGGTGGAGGCATGGAAGCGACGGCGGTCAGCGCGGTCAATCCGAACACAATCGCGTTCCGCAAGTTCCTGATCAGAGCCGCGTACGCGTTGGTGGTCGTCGCGCTGCTCGTGTACGCGTACTTCAGAGGGGTCTAGCACTGTAGTAGAAGCTCAGGGACCGGCTAGTCGGGAATCGCGCGATCACACGTGGTCTAGTGTGAGCGGAATGGGGCTCTTCCCATCGATGTCGACGAAGCCGTAGGATCTCACAAGCGATCACCTTCCGCGCCGCGCCGGCGGGCGGCATGTTAGCCAGGCAGTTCGATCACGCGATGCGCAAAACGAACACTCGCCGCGACCCGGGATCATCGAGGCGGTGATTCTCACCTCATGGAGGGCGCACACAAGTGGACCCATTTGAGTTCATCATGGTGCTGGTATCGATCATCATGGGGCTCGGCATCGCCACCCTTCTGCGAGGTGTCGTCCGGTCCCTGCGTCCCGACACCACCACGACGCCCGGCCTTGTTCATGCGATCTGGATCGTCTGGGTGTTCGTCATGCCGTGGGCACCTGGGGGGGACGCTGGGCGATCGCGGATCGCCCGATCTGGACTTTTTGGGATTTGCTGAGCTTTCTACTCGTTCCCATCCTCTTGTTCGCGCTCGCCGAGTTGGCCTTCCCACTCGGGGACACACAGACCAACCTCACCGACTATCTGCACGAGGTTGGAGGTCGCTTTTTCCCCGTCGCCGCCACGCTCATGCTTGCCATTGTTTGGAGCAGCATTTCCTTGGTTGGCAGTCCGCTGGACCATTTTTTGAACCCCGTTGTCGGGACAGCTGGCGTGGTCTTCCTGGTCCTCACTTGGGTCGCCAATAGGCGGGCCCATTTCGCCGGTGCGGTCCTGATCCTGCTTACGACCCTCATCGTGTACAGCCAGCAACTCACGATAGCCGCCCGCTGAGACGCCGACCGCGGCGGTCATCAACCCGGGAGGTGCCCGCCGTTGCTCAGACTCCACCTGTACGCTCTGCGTTGACCATGGATCACCGGCACCCTCCAGCAGAGGTCCACATCGACGCGGACCTCGTTGCCGCGCTGCTCGAGCAGCAGCTTCCGCATCTCGACGGCAGCGAGTTGACGTTCGTCGACGAGGGGTGGGACAACGTCACTTATCACACGGGTTCCGACTATGCGGTCCGAATCCCACGTCGGGAGGTGGCGGTGGAGTTGATCTTGAACGAGCAGAAGTGGCTGCCGATTATCGCATCATGGCTGCCCATCGCCGTGCCGCGACCGGTGGGCATCGGCGTGCCCTCCGCACTGTTTCCCTGGCCCTGGAGCGTGGTCGAGTGGATTCCGGTGCGACGGCAGACATCTGTCCCAGCGGGGCCGCCCAGGCGGCCCCGCTGGCCAGAATCCTGCGGTCGCTGCATCGTCCTGCGCCTCCCCACGCGCCCCCGAACCCGCTACGCGGAGTTCCTCTTCAGGAATGACAGCATGTAGTGGAGGAGCGCTTGCAGCGCCTGGATTTGCAGGGGCTGGTTCGACCTTGGAAAGAAGCAATCGAGGCCCCTCCAGCGCGGGATCGTGTCTGGCTGCACGGCGACCTGCATCCTCGCAATGTCTTGGTCCAGGACGGAGCCTTGGCAGGGCTCATCGCCTGGGGCGACGTAACCGCCGGAGACGTAGCCACGGACCTGGCGTGCGCGTGGATGCTCTTCGCTTACGCTCGTGCGCGCACGCTCTTCCTGGAGGCTTATGCGCCGTCCGAGCAGGTCCAGGCCCGAGCGGCGGGCTGGGCTGTGCACTTCGCGTCAGGACTCATCGACAGCGGGGAGTCCCGTCACGTGCAAATCGGTCTCTCCGCCATGCGTAGGCTGGCCGGCGCCGAGGAGTAGCATCATGGAGTGCCGGTGGAGTCCTTGGTGACCGGGGCGGCCGCGGAGTTGTCCTCGTACTTTGCCGGAGCCGCTCCATAACGTCTGCCGTGTCGTCGGCCGGGTTTTGGGGCGGTCTGTTTGACCCCGATCTCTGAGGGCGTTCTTTTCGATGTTCGGCCGGCTCGGCTGCCGAGGCTTCCAAGAAACCGGAGGATGAGTCATGAAGACCTCGCCAATACATCTGCCGCGTATGGCTCTCGCGATCGGGTTGTTGGTAACAGTCCTGAGCCCGGCTGCGGTCTCCGCTCAGTCCGATCTCGACACCTCCGAGGCCGAGGCGTTCATCGGGGACTGGAATCTGCCCATGGACTCCGAATTCGGTTCGTTCGAGCTCTTGCTCGAAATCCACGATCAAGACGGTAGGGTTGCGGCCAACATAGGGGCGCCCGACTTCGGCATGCAGAGCGTCACCGACATCACCAAGTCTGGCGAAACGCTGATCCTCAACTATGACACTGACGCCCAAGGGCAGCTGATTTCCGTGACCGTGACGCTGGAACATGACGGTGAGAATATTTTGTTCCAGCTCGACGCCGCAGAAGGGGCGTTCAGCGTCGGCGGTACAGGTACCCGCGTATCGGGTTCGGAAACACCCTCATGAAACGCATGGTCTTGGTCCTCGTGGGCTTAGTGGTGTTCACCGCCAGCGCGCAGGCGCAGACGGTACCGGAAGTCATCGAGCTTGTGGTTGGCCAATCTCTGCCCCGGTTCCCTGGCGAGGCCACGCTCATCAAGTGGAACGCCGACTACACCTATGAGACGCTCCGGGAGGGCAGCAACACCCTGGTCTGCTACGACTGCGCCGACGAGCGTGACCGGGCATTGTTCTCGGCTCAGTGCACCAGCCTGGCCAACCTCGACAGGGTCGCGCAGAACCGGCGATTCCGCGTCGAAACCGAGGACGCCGCCGGGGAGAGGGCAATGATCGATGCAGCCGAACAGGCGGGCACTCGCGTGCAGCCCGAATATGATTCCATATGGTTTCGTATGGACGGCGCGGACCAGGCCAGTGCGCTGCTGCACGCCACCATCGCGATGCCCGGCGCGACTACTGAATCCACTGGCCTGAGCGACAACCGCAGGACCGGCGGCGTTTGGCTAATGGACACCGGTACGAGCGCCGCCCACCTCATGATTCCCGGGCGCTAGGCGCCTATTGTCAGGGGGCCTCCGGTCACCGTCGGGAGGATCTGAATCATGATTCGCACGCTCGTGGCTCCGCTGCTTGGCACGCTCTTTCTCCTGGCTGTTGCAGGATGTCAGCCGGCTGAAACCGACCAGGCCCCGGATGTGGCCATAGAGCAGGGCACAGACACCCCCGTGGGCGCCCGGCTCACAACCGCGCTAGCCACTGATGGCCGCTACATCTCCTGGCGTGAGCGCATCATCGATGACGAGTCCATTGGGGGCCCGCAGCTTCGGGGTAGCGACGGCCTGGTGATGATCGATCTGAACCTGGACGGGATCGAAGACATCGTCTCCGTGCACGAGTCGGACACCGAATACGACGGAGTACCCGACGGGCTCATTCGCATCGCGTTCGGTACCGAGGACCCGAATCAATGGGTATCGGTCACCCTTGCTTCGGGGGCCGAGGCCGGCGCGCCCGAGGACGTCGCGGTAGGAGACATGAATGGCGACGGGTATCCCGACATCGTAGCCGCGTGCGAGCTGGCGCATCTGATCTATTTCCAGAACCCGGGTGCCGGCGCAGCAACGGAGACCTGGCAAAGACTCATTCCCGATGGCGCTTCCGGTCGCGGGTCCTTCATCAGAGTTTTTCTCGCCGACTTGACTGGGGACGGTCGCCTCGAGGTAGTGACCGCCAACAAGGGAGCGCAGAGCCCGACGTTTACGATGGATCCGAACGCCATCTCATGGTTTTCGATCGAGGGCGATCCGCTGGCGTCGACCAGCTGGGTGGAGCACGAGTTGACGCGGGTGCGCTGGCCCATCAATGCACAGCCGGTGGACCTCGATCGAGATGGCGACATAGACGTCGTCGGCGGGTCGACGACCGAGGCCCGCATCATGTGGTTCGAGAACTTGGGGGGCGGCCAGTTCTCCGAGCACTCCATCCAGATTTCAGGTACGGCCGTCCCGCGGGAGCGCATCAGGCGCCGAGATCTCGAGCGCGAAGGCGCGGTGGTCAATGGCTTCAACATGGCCTTTGCGGATATGAACCGGTCCGGTCGCCTCGACATCGTGCTCGCTGAATCCGGGCACACGCTGGTGTGGCTCGAGCAGCCGTCCGGTCCCGACGACATTTGGAACCTGCATGCCATTGGCACACACTGGCCCGATCGGCTGACCGGAATCGAAGTCTCCGACATCAATGGCGACGGACGTCCGGACGTCATCACAGGTGGGTACAGTGGTGGAAGCAGGGATCAGGACGATGACATCGATCTCGCGGCGGCGATGGGTCGTCTCGCCTGGTTCGAGCACCCGGGCGACCTCATTCTGGATTGGACCCGGCACGATATCTCACGGCGAAAGCGGGGCATGTTCGACAAATTCGTGCCTCGCGACATGGACGGAGACGGTGATATCGACTTCGTCTCGACGCGCGGAAACAGCGCCCCATACGACGGCGTCTTTTGGCTCGAGCAGGTACGCTCGGATGGGCCGAGACCTTCTTTCGAACGTGCACGTGCCGTGGATAGTGAAGAGATGCCGCTAGCTCGTTAGGCGCGCTCCCTGAGCTATGGCTGAACCTTATCTCGGGCAGTTGAGCGACCTGGTGAAAGCTTTGGGCTTGTCAGAGCAACCCGACGTCGACCTCGAGTGCCGGCACTTCTTTTCTGGCGCCGCGCTCTACGCGGACGGCAAGATATGCGCTTCTTTGACTCCAGTGGGCCTAGCGATGAAGCTTCCGCCCGACGTCCGTGAAGTCATGCTGGCCGAGGGGCTTGGCCGACTGCTGCGCCACTTCGACGGGGGTAAGGTGAAGAAGGACTACGTGCTTCTTCCCGAGGGGCCTGCCGTCGCGTCTTCCGCGCTGTCAGAGCTGTTCCTGACCAGCTTTTGGCATGCCCGGGGCGAGTAGTCGAGTAGAGATGGACGGCGCTGACGTGAAGAAGGGCGAGGTCGCCCGATGAGCCAATTCACAGACCCTGAGCACGCTCACTCAGCGCTGATTACGATCGACGTGCAGTGCGATACCCTGGATGGCGAAGCTTTCGAGATTCCAGGGACGTCAGCGATTCTCCCCCACATTGGGCGGCTCGCTGCAGTCTTCCGGTCTCGCGCAGCGCCTATCGTCCATGTCGTGCGCCTCTACCTGCCCGATGATTCAAACGTCGATCCCTGCCGGCGGGAGCTCGTCCACCAGGGAGTGAGGCGCGTGCTCACGCGCTCGTCTGGCTCCCAGATCGCCCCTCAGCTTCTGCCCTCATCATCACATGAGCTCAACGCTGATATACTGCTGCGCGGCGGCGTCTAGGAAGTGGGGCCCAACGAGTGAGTCGTTTACAAGCCGCGTTGGGGCGCCTTCTTCGGCAGTTCGCTCGAGTCACACCTTCGCGGCCTCGACGTCTCCACGTTGGTGTTCAGCGGGTGCAACTTTCCCAATTGTCCGAGAACGTCGATGTACGAGGCGAGCGAGCGCGACTTTAGAATTGTCGCCATCGACGACGCGATCTCGGGTCTTTACGATCGGGGACGTGCCGAGCTCCAGGACATTGGGGTGCACCTGATCGGCACCGAGCGCTATTTGGAGACCAGCCGGCCGACGCCTGCCGCATGACGCGGATTGAGATCCTGGGACCAGGCGACGTTGCGACGCTCTTAAACGTCGCTGAGCACGTCTTCGATCATCCGGTACGACAGGAACTCATCACCGAGTTTCTCGGTGATCCTCGTCATCATCTAGCGGTTGCCGTGGAGAAGGAGCGCGTCGTCGGTTTCGCATCGGCGGTCCACTAGGTTCACCCGGACAAGCTGCCGGAGCTGTGGATCAACGAAATGGGCGTGGCTCCGGACCATCAAAGGAAGGGCCTAGGCAAGAAGTTGTTGCGTGCGCTCTTTGCGCTCGGTCGAGAGCTGGGGTGTGGGGAAGCCTGGGTGCTCACGGAACGAACGAATCGTGCCGCCACGCAACTGTACTCATCCCTGGGCGGGTTCGAGCCCCCCGACGAGACGGTCATGTTCTCGTTCCTTCTCGATGAAGCTTGACGTACGAAAAGGTCAGGTGGTGCTTCCTCCTGGTGTCGCGAAGAAGAACAGGACGGAAAGGTCCTCCGCGATGTCGACAAATCGATGGTTCTTCCCTTTGGCCACGAAGAGGACCGATCCGGGCTGGACGTCCATGCGCTGGTCTTCGACCAGGAACGACGCTCCTCCCTCGAGCACGTAGTAGACCTCGTCTGTATCGTGTGCGGGCTCTGCGGGCCCTGGTCTCCCGCGGGGATCCCATACAGTCCGCATAGCGATTGGGCACGCGGATGAACTCCTGCCACGGGCGTCCGTGCTCGGCACGCTGCTCTCGGATGTCGTCGATATCGAAGGAGAGCCAATCAGGGATTTCGTGCATGGGAAACTCATCGGAAAAGGTGCGGCGGTCGGGCTCGTTGTAGATGTTACAGCATGACGAACTCCTCGGCCCCTCACCTCATCGACGCGCTTGCCCGCATCGCGCGACGGTACCCCGTAGGTCGCAAGCTCGTCATCTCGCCGACACGCGGTGGGGGGCGAGAGCTCTTGCGGCGGCTCTCTCTCGAGGGACCCGGGTGGGTCGGCTTCGAGGTGGTGACGCAGGCGCAGTTGGCGCTTGGACTTGCGCGCGACGGAATGGAGCAGGCTGCGCTGCGCGCGATGGATGCGTTCGACGAAAGAGCGCTGCTTGACGAGGCTCTCGACGCCGCTCTGGTCGCCGAGCGAAAAGGCCTGGGTGAGCTTGCCGAAGGCGTAGGCTTCCGCGACTGCGTACATCGTGCGGTTCTGGATTTGCGGCTGTCGGGTATAGGTCCTAAGGAGCTCGACCGAGCCCGGCTCGCTGACTGGCCGAAGCGGCTCTTCCTGCTGCGGGTGCTTCAGCACTATGAGCGGCTCTTGGGCCAACGTCGGCTCGCTGACACCGCCTCCGTACTCCGGCTTGCACTCGCATCGTTGGAGGACGACGGCCATCGCATGCCGGACTCTCTCGGCACAGAGGTCACGGTAATCGTACCTGGAGTCAGCACGCGAGGGCTGAGGGGAGAGCTCCTCGCCGCGATTCAGGCGCGAGGTGCCAAGGTGCTCGAGACGGACCCGGTGGTTGGCCTCGACGTGCCCGACTCCGTGCTTTGGAATCGCCACTCCGATGGGTCTGCGTGCTCCTTTCTCTACGCTCCCGGGCAAACGACCGAGGACCAGCCATCCTCGCAGCTCGAACTCTTCCATGCGGCCTCCATCACCGACGAGCTGCGCGAAGTCCTTCGACGTGTGGCCGAGCACGGGCTGGCATGGGATCAGGTCGAGATCGTCACACCGGATCCCGCCGCCTATGGGTCGGCGCTGCACGCGCTCTCTTCACAGCTCGGTATTCCGGTCACGTATGCCGTGGGCCTTCCCGTCGAGCGCACGCGCCCCGGGCGAGTCGTACGCGCCTACCTGGACTGGATCGAAGGAGGCTTTCAAGCCAGCCCCGTGCGGCGGCTGCTCGAAGCCGGCGACCTGCGACCGGGTCGCACGAGGCTCTATCACGCGCCGGCCGACTTGGCGCGTCGGTTCCGAGGCCTGCGCATCGGCTGGGGTCGCAAACGATATCGCAGTCAAATCCGCGCCGCGCTATCCGGACTCGAGCAGCTGGTGCCGACGAAATGGGAGCAGGCTGAGACCTTCGAGCGCCGCCGGGCGAAGGAGGAAGGGGAGTTGAGGGCGCTGCGCTCGATCCTGTTTCCAACCCTGAAGGCGACGCCAGCGATCCCGGATCGCGCGGGAGAGGGCGGCGCCCCGGTCTCCCCGGCTGAGATGGCTCGCGGGCTACGCGCTTTCCTTCGTCGCGTTCCTCCAGGGGATGGCGCCGACCGGAGCGCGCGCGAACGCATCAACAATGTGCTCGAACGCGTGGAGGCCACGCTCAGGCGACGCACGGACTTCCGAGCGGCGGTCACTGTGCTCCGGCGACACCTCGAGATCAGGATACGCGCGCCGAGACCCGACGCAGACGTCGACGACCCCGGGGCGCCGTGGTCTTCCGAGGGTGGACACCTGCACCTGTCCGACATGGAGCACGGAGGGTACACAGGCCGCCCGGCGGTCTTCATCGTAGGGGCGGACGCGGAGCACCTTCCCGGGTCGGGCGTGCAAGACCCCGTGCTGCTCGACAGCGATCGGCGCGTGCTCGGGGAGGGCCTACCCACGTCGTCTGAACTGCTGCGGGAGCGGATCTTCCGTTTCGCGGCGTTTTTTGCTCGCCTGGGTGGGGCCCGGGTCACGCTCAGTTATCGCGCGTGGGATGCGACGGAAGCGCGTACGATCGGGCCGTCGCCGGTATTGCTGGCGGCGCTTCGCCTCCAGCGCCGAGATTCGCAGCTGACGTTCCGAGACCTGTACCAGACACTTGGTCGTGTGGTGTGTCGGGTCCCCCGATCGGGCCGCCCCTCATTGGATAGCGACGACATCTGGATGGCGGCCCTCGGTGCGGGGGACGTGATGCGCCGGGGGGTGGATGGCGTGCGCACCGCTTTCCCCAGGCTAGACGCGGGACTGTCGCTGCTGCTCGAGCGCAGCGAAGGCGTTCCGGGTCCAGCGCATGGCGTGATTGAAGCGAGGCCGCAGGAACTCGATCCTCGCAAGAATAAGTCGTTGGTTGTGTCGGCGAGCAGACTCGAGGACCTGGGCGCCTGTCCGCTACGCTACCTCCACCGATCAGTGCTGCGAATGTACCCACCCGACGATCCCGAGCTTGATCCCGATCGATGGCTCAACCCGCGGCGCCGCGGCGGCCTGCTGCATCAGGTCTTCGAGGCGTCACTTCGCGAGGCCCGAAAGCAGAAGCTCAGGATGGAGGAACCTGCCTTCGAAGCGCTTGCGGTGAAGACGCTGGGCGAGTGCGTGGACCGGCTTCGTGCGGAGGTGCCGGTTCCCGGGGAGGGCGCGCTCAGGAGGGAGTTGGTCGCGCTCGAGGAGGATGTACGCTCCTTCGTACGCATGGTCCGCCAACATGGGGCTCCATGGGTGGCGCTCGAGCTCGACTTCGGAATCGGCGACGACGAACCGGTCGTTCTGGAGCTCGAGCAGGGACAGCTTCGCTTCCGGGGCGCGATCGACCGTGTGGATGAGAACCTTCAAGGCGTGCACGTTGTGGACTACAAGACGGGTGTGGCTTGGGGCCTGGATGCCGATAGCGGAACCTTCGACGGCGGGCGTCGTCTGCAGCACGCACTGTACGCGCATGCTGCGGAACAACGGCTCGGCGGTACGGTCGTCTCGGGTGAGTACCACTACCCGACGCGACGCGGCGAGAACCAAGCGTTCGTATTCGACCGGCTGAGATTGGCGGGCATTGCCCCACTGCTGGACCTGATGTTGGACACCGTCGCCTCCGGCAACTTCGTGCCGACTGAGCGGGCGGACGACTGCCGCTTCTGCGACTACGCCGACGTGTGCCGAGCCCGGCCGGCACGCTTCGGGAAAGTGGTCTCCCCGCTCGCTGAGTGGTCTGAGCAGCACCTGAACCTCGGACTGTGGCCGGCGTTCGCCCAGTTGAAGCGCGTGCGCACCTTCGAGGACTAGCGCGCCAGCGGGTTTTACGGGGTCCGGCCCTCCAGGATCGCGGCGAGATGAGACGCTTCCAGATTGCCGCCCGAGACAACGGCGACCACCTTGCCGCCACCCGCCCGACCGCTCAGCGCTGCGGCCACGGAAGCACCGCCTGCGCCCTCCGCTACGACATGGGCACGTGTCGCCAGCGTGTGGATCGCGCCACAAATCTGTTCGATCGAAACGACCAGCGACCCGTCCAGTAGCGACCTAGCGAGCGGCCACATCTCGGGCAGCACCCCTTTGCCCCCTATGCCGTCGACGAAGGTGGCGATCCGGTCGACGTCGACGGGCTTGCCGGCGTCGATCGACGCCGCGAGAGGCGCCGCGGTTTCCACCTCTGCCGCATAGACGGCAACGTCGGCGCGCTTCGCCTTGATGGCGGACGCGATTCCGCACGAGAGACCGCCCCCGCCGTACGGTACGACCACGGCCGAGACGTCGGGCAGTTGCTCGAGAATCTCGAGCCCGATCGTTCCGTTGCCCGCGATCACCGCGGGATCGGCTACCGGATGCACGAAGAACCCGTTTTCCTGCGGGTGGCCGTGGTCCCGGATGACCGACCACCACTCGTCGAAGGGCACCGGCACAGGCGTGCCGCCAAGGCGGACGATGGCCTCGATCTTCGTACTAGGCGCGGTGTCCGGCACGATCACGCGAGCTTCGATTCCCAGTCGCCGGGCACTGAATGCGACGCCCTGCGCCATGTTGCCGGCGCTGCCCGTATACACGCCTCGAGCGAGCTCGCCCACATCGGCGAGCAGCATGGCATTTGTCGCACCTCGGATCTTGAACGATCCGATCGGCTGCAAGCACTCGAGCTTGAGCCACAGCTCGCAGGGTGCGTCAGGCGCCTCCAGGGGAAGCAGGGGCGTGCGTATGGCGGCACCCGCTATTCGACCACGGGCGGCTTCGATGGCCTGCAACGGAATCGGTGCTATTGGCTCCATGCCTGACGATGGCTCCACGCGGCCGCTCCGGCTAGTTTCGGCCGCCGCAAGGCGCTCATGTGTTCATGAACTAGAGACAGGTGGAACGAGAGTCGTGAGGACCAAGGCCATTTGCTTGCTCATTTGCCTCGCAGCGGTCTCCTGCAACGCGGGAAGCCCGACAGAGCTGGATGAGATCAACGCGGCTTCGCTGCACGGTCGTTTCCTGCTGACCTTCTCGAATGCGACGTGCACACTCAAGGGAATAGAGTTGAGCTTCGCCCAATTCGGCGACGGCGGTGCACTGCCGGAGAGCATTCGCCTATTCGGGTCGTGGCAGGAGCTTGAGGACAACTTTTCGGGTGACCTGGTAGGCGCGCTTAGGCGGGATACCGGGGAAGTCCGGTTCGACTTGGTCCCCGACGTGCGCTTCCTGGAGGGCATCTTTCTCGACAACGACAACATTGCCATGGGCTACACGGACCTGAGTATGGGCTGTACCGCACGAGCGAAGGGGGGGAGGATCTAGTCTAGGATCCGCACTCTCAGGCCACTGAGGCCCCCACTTCCGGCCGCACCGTCGTAGCGTGCGTCGCTGAACTGGACCCACCAGCCAGTTCCGTCCGCTTCGATGCGCACGTAAGGGTATCGCGACCAGGCAAGATAGTGAGCCACGTCCGGTTCGAGCCGAGCCAGCGCCGCGATTCTCTCCAACTCTGCAACCGACACCCCGACTGGGCCCTCGATCAGCGGCACGATGTCCTCAGGATGGAGTTGCACACGAGGGCTGCCGATCCAGCGGTGCAAGCCGGGGACGAAGCCCACATCGGTCATGACTTCGACGTCCGAGCTGAAGGGGTTGGCGGGTGAGGGAGCCACCATAACGTCCGTGGCCTGCAGGCCTGCCGACTCGGCCGCTGCGCGAACCTGGCGCCGTGCCGCCAGGTCGGCGCCGATCATGGTCATGATGTAGACGACGGCGATCGCGAGCGATGGGGTGGGCAGGCGGCGCAGTGCGGGTGAAGTACCGCGGCGGAATCGCAGCACGGCGATCAAGACGAGCCCACCGAACCAGATCGCCTTGGCCACAGGTTCGAACGGCAATACCAGGACCACCAATGACGCGAGCGCCGACAGCAGCGCCCACGCGGCTAGGCCGGCGACGGACGGCGAAGCCGCGAGAAAGACCGCCCCTCCCAAGACGAGCCAGATCCAAGGATCGACGATGAAGAGCGAGTCCCCGTACGTCCAAGCGTCGCCGAAAGGCAGAGCCCAGCGCATGCCATACGTGTTCATCCAGTCGAGCGCGGGGTGCGTCAACACACCCACCAAGGACAGAACGAGCAGGGGACGGGCCCGGGCGGGCGCAGCCCCCGGCTTGAGGCGTCGCCGCACAGCCAGATCGTAAAGCAGAACGAGACCGGTAACCAAGAACGGAAGCACGAGCAGCGCGGGCCATCCGTGTGTGATGCCTCGGCGGAACGCGAGTGCGAAGTATTCGCCACGCATGTAGCTGAAGACGTCGATGTCAGGGGCGTTCGCCGCGAGCACCAGCGTTACTGTCGCGAGCGGGGTCACGCGCTCGGCGCCGCCTTTCCCGATCGCGGCGCCTACCAGGCCGTGCGTCAGATTGTCCAGTAGGAACTCCTTGGATGTTATTGCTGGCGCCGCATTAGATTGCTGCGACCACCCTCTCAGCGTGGCGAGCCCTTAATCAAACACGCTCAGGTAGGACGATGATGGAGCGCGATCCCGAATTCCTCAACGAGGAGGAGGCCGCCCAGCCGTGATCGACGACCCGACCGCGGTCCTATTCATATTGGCTGCCGTCGTGGCCGTCGCGGTCGCGCTGGAGGCACGTCACCATCTGTTCAGGTCCCTCGGGTCAGCGTTGCTCGCGATCCTGTTCGCCATGGCGCTCTCCAACGCCGGACTGATCCCTGGGACCTCCTCCACGTACGCGTTCTTGGCCGGACCCGCGGTCAGCGCGGGCATCGCACTGATCCTGCTCGGGGTCGACGTCCGCACCGTGATCAAGGCCGGACCCACGATGTTGGCGGCATTCGCAGTGGGTGCCGTTGGGTCAGCGCTCGGGGCTTCGGTCGCCGGTTATGTCCTAGCGGATAGCATCGGTCCCGAGACCTGGAAGCTCGCTGGTCAATACACCGCCACGTATACCGGAGGCGGAGCGAACTTCGCGGCTGTTGGCGCGGAGCTGGAGACCAGCGGGGGGCTCTTCGCGGCAGGGATCGCCGCGGATGTCATCCTCACCGCAGTCTGGATGGCGGCCTGCCTAGCGGTACCGATTCTGCTTGGCAGCCGATCCGATGCGGCACCGGTAGGATCTGCCGAGACGAAGGCGTCACAGCCGAGCTCGCCGGGCGAAGAGACTGGTGGTGAGACGCCCGGGGCCGACCGCATGCTGTTCACGAGCCTAGGCGACGTCAGTCTCGTCGACCTGGGCATGCTGGCCGCGATCGTGTTGGGCACGCTGTGGGCGTCGGATGTGCTCGGGCAGAGGTTCGCATCCGTTCCGGGCGTCTTGTGGCTCACCACGATCACGCTTCTGCTCGCTCAGATCCCTCTGGTCCGGAAGCTTCGCGGAGCGGGGGTGATCGGCAATTACCTGGTCCTGCTTTTCTTGGCCAGCAATGGCGCCCAATCCGTGGTTGCAAACATCTTCGCCGTAGGCCTACCGGTGGTGTACTTCGCCAGCATCACGGTGGCGATCCACGGCATGGTGATCTTCGGAGTCGGGCGCATGCTCCGCCTCGACATCAGGACGCTCGTTGTGGCCTCCCAGGCCAACGTCGGCGGTCCGGCTTCGGCGATCGCGTTGGCCACCGCACGCGGATACACCGACCGATTGTTGCCCGGAATGGCCGTTGGCCTCCTCGGGTACGCAGTGGGCAACTATTCCGGCCTCGCGATTGCGTCGCTCATGCGCGGCGTGTTGGGTGGGTAGGCGATGACGCTTGAGCTCACCGACTACGAACGCTCGCTCATCGGCGGCTCCCAAGGCGACGCCACCGCCATGGCGATGCGCATTCTGGTGTCCGCCGCCGAGCTAGTGGGCGCCGGCGAGCTCGTCGAGATCCGCTCCGCGCACATCGATGGATGCCTCCACCACGGCGACGGCGGCGTCGAGTTCGCCGAGCGCCTGGCGGACGGCGGTGGCCGCGTGGCTGTAGACACCACGCTCAATGTGGGCGCTCTGGACCTTCTTCATCCAGACAAGGTCCGCGCCGGGGCGCACAAGACTGCCATGGCGCGGCGTCAGATGGACGCTTATGTGCGCATGGGGGCCGAGCCGACGTTCACCTGCGCTCCGTATCAGATCGGTCATCTGCCCGATGTGGGCGAGCAGGTCGCTTGGGGCGAATCCAACGCGATCGCGTTTGTGAATTCCGTCTTGGGCGCACGCACCGAGCGATACGGGGACTTCCTCGACGCGTGTTGCGCGCTCACCGGACGCGCGCCGCTGCACGGGCTGCATCTGGAGGAGAACCGCGCAGCGACGGTAGTGGTGGATGCTTCGCACGTACCGTCGGAGCTCAAGGCGCGAGACGTCTTCTATCCTGTGCTCGGCACGTGGCTCGGACTCGAGGTGGGCCGAGACATCGCCGCGATCGTCGGCCTGCCCGCTGCGACAACGCGAGACCAGTTGAAGGCGCTCGGCGCAGCAGCGGCCTCGACCGGCGCGGTGGCCCTCTTCCACGTCGTTGGCGTGACTCCTGAGGCTGCCACGCTCGATGCTGCGACGCATGGGCAGGTGCCGGGACGAACGGTCGCCCTTACCGCGGAGATGTTGCGCGGATCTCTCGCGAGGCTTTCGACCGCAGGGCAGGGCGGCCGAGTCGATGCCGTGGCGGTCGGAAGCCCGCACTTCTCGATCGGCGAGTTCGAGCACTTGGTGCGGCTTGTGAGTGGTCGACGCCTAGCCGTCCCGTTCTACGCGTGCACGGCCCGCGGGACCTTGCTGGCTTTGGAGGAGCAGGGCGATGCGGAGGTGCTGCGTGAGGCCGGCGTCGAGATCATCGTGGACACTTGCGTAGTCGTGACGCCTATCCTGCCGGCATCGGGCGGCGTGCTCATGACCAATTCGGGCAAGTTTGCTCACTACGGGCCGTCCAATACCGGCTACGAGGTCTTGTATGGGAGCCTCGAGGACTGTGTTGACTCGGCCGTGGCCGGTCGTGCCCTCAGCAGCCCAGAGGTATGGGCTTGGTAGCGGGCCGCGTCCTGGTGGCGGGCGAGGGCGGGGGACCCCTCCTGAGGCTTGATGAGCCGATCAGCTTTTGGGGCGGGGTCGATCCCGTATCAGGTACGATCGCCGATCCCCGACACGCAAACTTCGGTACGTCGATCGCGGGGACCGTGCTGGCGGTGCCTTCGGCCGTTGGCTCGAGCTCTTCGAGCGCGATCATGCTGGAGTTGCTGCGCGAGGGCACGGCGCCCGCTGCGATTCTTCTGGGACATGCCGATGCGATCCTGTCGCTGGGTGTAATCGTTGGCGAGGAGCTAGGGTACGCGGGCATCCCCATCCTGGAGATGCCGGTAGGCGAACTCGTGAGCTTCCCACAGGGTGTGCAGCTACACGTGTCGCCCGAGGGGATCGTCACTCAGGCCAGTTCGTAACGTGTTCGTGGTTGGTGGTCTCTCCTGCGTCGGCTGCTAGTCTCCTTTCAGAATGTCTCTCGCCTCCATCTGGGTCGCCTTCCTGGTCGGTACGTAGGCGGCAAGCGCCGACGAGCCGCCGACCACGGTGAGCACAGCGATCTAGGTGATCGGGTCGTTTGCGGTGATTCCGTAGAGCGAGCTTTCGATCCATCGCATGAGCACCCAAGCGATGAGTAGTCCCACGGCTGCGCCGACGGCGGTCAGGCCCATGCGCTGTCGGACGATCATTGCACGAATACTATCCGGCTTGGCGCCGAGTGAAAGCCGGATGCCGATTTCGCGGAAACGGCGCCGCACCTCGAAGGCCGTGAGGCCGTAGATACCGATGATCGCCATGAGAAGGCCGCGAATGCCACTGCATCGACGACGCTGACGATCGTCGCTGTCACGCCGACACCGAGCATGAGCGTGACCAGCGCGGTCATGGCGAAGCCCGGACTCCGACGGAGCTGACGTAGGGAGTACGAGCAGTCCTGAAGGAAGGCGTCGATCCGCGACGCGCGAGCCAAGCGTCGGCGTGCCTGGCTGCGCACCGCTCGACTTTCCGCTTTGAGCCGCTCCGCATCGCCGAACTCGGTGCGAGCCCTGTCGGCAGCGTCCCTCGGCGAGAGTCCGTCGGCCAACAAGTCGTCAACGCGGTGTGCGACGTGAGCCTCGAACTCGGCGACGAGTTCTCCTTCTTCCCGGATGCGTGCGGCGCGTGTCTCGTCAAGCGGATTCTGCTCGGGTTTCATGACGCCTCTCCCGGTGCCTCGGACATCACGCGCCCAACTGCCGCCACGTACTCGTTCCAGCTATTCGCTTGTGCCTCCAGCGCAATACGCCCCTCAGGGGTGAGCGCATAGAATTTGGCTCGCCGCTTGTTCTCCGAGAGTCCCCAGCTCGCTTCGATCCACCCCTTGGCCTCGATCCTCTGCAGCCGCAGGGTAGAGAGCGCCTTCTTCTACCTGTAGCACGTCCTGCGAGGAGGCTTTGATGGCGCGGGCGATCTGGTACCCATGCTTCGGTGCAGCGGCAAGAGTTCGTAGGACCAGCAGGTCCAGCGTTCCCTGGAGTAGATCGAGTCTCGTCATTGTCCCCGTCCCAGCTTCTTTTCGAGCGGGAGCGACCGACTCTCCCCTAAGATGTCAAGGGGAAGCGCGACTCGGCCAGCCTCAGGCAGGGTCTTGAGCGGTTCGGCCCCAACCGGTGGCGATCGCGAAGACGAGCACGGCTAGCAGCGCCCAGGAGTGAACGTTGTGCAGCCCGACATCCCAGGGCGATAGTCGGGGCATGCCCATCACGTCGGCGGTCATCGACGCGGCGAGTACAGTGGGTATGAAGATGGGTAGCAAGAACGGATACGTGCAGACCGCGATGTCGAGAATGTTCGCCCTCCGGTTGGCGCCGACACCCGATGCCTCGCCAATGTCCCTAGCCATTTCACCGACCGTCACGATCGCGACCGTCGAGTGCGTGGTCAGCACTGTGGCGCCCGACACAGTCCCGAAGATCCACCACTCCGCGCTCTTCGTGGACGTGGCACGAGCACGCACCCAGTCCGTGAGGCGATCCAGCAGTCCGGCGCGCTCGAGCCCACCGACGAGTCCCATGAGCAGCACGGTGAAGATCGACACGCCGATGGCACGGCGCATGCCGTCGAGCAGCAGGCCGGTGGCAGTGAAGTTGTCTTGGTCGATCGACAGCAGATCAGCGAAGCCGAACCGCCCCAGGGCGAGCCCGAGCAGCGAGGCGCTCACTATGCCATAGATGAGCCCCTCCACCAGGTGCCGCTGTCGGATCAGAACCGTCAGCACGAGTGCGGGCACCGCCAGCATGAGAAGCCCCAGCGCGTCGGGCTCGGTTTGCAAGCCTTCCGCCGCGGTACCGGACCCGCCGAACAGTACGAACACGAGTAGCGCGACCGCCGCGGCCGGTATCGCATACTTGAGCCTCGACCGGACCACGTCCCCCAGCTTCGCACCTTGTGTGGTCGCCGACGCGATCGTGGTGTCGGAGATGGGAGAGACATTGTCGCCGAACGTGGCGCCGGCGATGATCGAGCCGATCAAGAAAGCGGGGTCGGCTGCGAGTGACGCACCCGCTGGGTACAGCAGCGGTGCGCACACGAGGATGGTTCCTAGGCTGGTGCCCGTGGCTGTCGCAAAGACGACGCATACGAGGAAGCTCACCGCGACGAAGCCACCTCCGCTCACCCCGGCGGCATCCGTCGCCCATACGAGTGATCCGACGAGGCCGCTTTCCCGAAGCAATACGCCGAGCACCGATGCGAGCAGCCACGCAAGCAGCATGATCATGACGATCCGTCGGCTCATGCCATCGATGACGGCGTCGCAATACGCCGACTTGTCGGTGGCGAGGCAGAGGCCGAGAGCTATGGCCATCAAGAGTACCGGCCAGAAGCCCGTCTCGTCGGGTGCGCCTGAGAGGCCGAGCCAAGAAACTCCCGCCAGGAAGAGCGCGAACGGAACGAGCGCCCCCACGACGCCCCCATGGAAGGAGAGCGGAGCAGATGGCGGAGCCGGGTGTGACATGGTCACCTTCTGGGTCATGCGTGGCCAAGCTGGTATGTGGCCAGGATCATATCCGGCGGGGTCGTGTCCAAGCCGGCGGAATCCTACGTTCCGACGAGCCCCTCTGAAAGGAATCTGCCGTTGTCCGCACAAGATGAGTTCACGCTGTACGACCTTCGCGTCGAGGTGGTGGCGGGTGATCGACCCATGGTCTGCAACCACGAAGTCGGAGACTACTTCGAACTGTCCGGTGAGAACCTTTCGATCCCGCCGGGCCAAACGTTCCCGATTTACTCTTTGGCGGCGCTGATCCCTCTGCTGCCGGCAAAGCAACGCGAGACGGCGCCCGCCGATTGGATGACGACTGACATGGAGGTGGCGTGCCCCGATCCGCTGTGCGGTGCCCGATTCCGGATCACGCGCACGGGAACCACGACGTTCCGGCACTCCGACGTTACACGAGTGCCCTTAGAAGGCCTTTGAAGATGTACGGTGGCGTGCGCACGTGGCGTCGGCGGGAGGTGAGCAGATGACGGGTCGTTCCGGAGATCCCGGACGGTACATACTGGCCGGTGACTACTCGATCTCCCGCATCATCCATGGCGGGTGGCAGTTCTCGGCTGGACATCGGCTGAGCGCGGCGGGCTCGGATGACGCGCTCGAGGTGCTGGTGCGGGCCGCCGATCTCGGTGTCACCACGTTCGACTGCGCCGACATCTACACGGGCGTGGAAGAACTCTACGGGCAGTTCATCAGACGTTGGAAGAGCACGTCGAACGCCGCGCCGCTCCAGATTCACACCAAGTTCGTACCCGACGACTCCGCGTTGCAGGGCGTGGATTGTTCGTACGTCCAGCGCATCGTCGATCGGTCGCTCTCACGCCTCGGGCTCGATTGCTTGGACCTCGTTCAGTATTACTGGTGGCGCGACGACGTCCCGGGCATGGAGGACGCGGCGCGCTCGCTCGGGGACCTGCAGGCGGCGGGCAAGATTCGCCATGTTGCCGCGACGAACATGAGCGTCGAGCGACTGCGCAGGATAGAGGATGCGGGCGTCCGCCTGGTCGCGAACCAGGTGCAGTACTCTGCGCTCGATCGTCGCCCCGAGGCGGGCCTGTCCGGGCATGCGTCCTCCACGGGAATGCGACTGCTCAGCTACGGCGCGCTGGCGGGTGGCTTCCTCACGGACCGTTGGCTGGAGACCCCTTCGCCGCCGGATCTCGCGAACCGTTCGTTGGTGAAGTACCGGCTCATCATCGATGAATTCGGTGGCTGGGCCTCGTTCCAGCGGCTGCTAGGCGAGCTCGGGAAGATCGCACGAGAGCACGGCGTCGATCTGGCCGCAGTCGCGCTGCGATTCGTGCTCGACCAGCCCCACGTTGCCGCAGTCATCGTGGGCGCGACCAAGGTCGGTCAGATGGAACGAAACGTCGGAGCGTTGGCGTTCACGTTGTCAGCCGCTGACCATGCTCGCATCCGCCGGCACCTGGACATAGCGCCCGGGCCCTCGGGTGACGTGTTCGCTTTGGAGAGTGATCGCGAGGGGAAACACGGGCGCATCATGCGCTATGACCTCAACAGCGAACGCTCCTGAGCCTCGGTGGCGTCCTCTCGGAACTTCGAAGGACGGGGCGCTAGTTCGTCACCAGCTTCCGGTACACGCCCGGAGACATGCCGGTCAGTTCCTTGAAGCGGTGGGTGAAATGCGCCTGATCGCTGAACCCTGTTTCGAGCGCGATCGACGACAGCGAAGCGTCCGACTCGCTCAGTGCACCGCACGCGTGTTCTATCCTTAGGCCTTGCACATATTTTCCCACGGTACATCCGTGGTGCACGCGGAACACCCGAGCCAAGTGCACGGGATGCACCCCGGCCTCGTGTGCGAGGTCAGTGATGCGGATCGCCCGTTCGTAGCCCGCGTGCAGTTGGTCGCGCACGCGTGAAAGCCAGCTCGGTGCGCGTCGCTCTTTCCCCGTGGCCTGTATGCTGCCCATCTCCGCCAGCATCTCCACCACGAGTTCCTCGGCTCCAAGCCCGTTCCCAGTGCTCAGGAACCACCCGTAGAGCCTCGTCGCGAGCCAGTTGAGACGGCTGCCCCGCATCTCCTGCGGTCCGTCTTGTTCGCGGAGGCCGAAATCCCTCATGCGCGTCATCCACTGCCCGCCCAACTCCACGTTGAACGCGCGGCCTCCTTGAGGCCCGAACGCCTCGGAATGCGGCTCATGGCGCGAATAGAAAACCAGAGACGTCGGAAGCACGCTGCGGCTGCCGCGGTCGAGCTTCTCGGTGTACGAACCGCGCAGCAACAGAGAGAAGAACGCATGCTCGTGGGCATGCTTGGGCAGCCGGTGCTCGGGCTCTTACTCGGCATCTTCGAGCGTCAGCCCTCCTAGCCTCCTAGCCTCCTGGTCTTCCGGGAGGCGCCGTGGAATTCGCCCTCATGCATCGTTCGCATGCAGCTCATACAGGCAGGGGACGTGCCAGGATGCCCGTAATATCGGTAACCCATTGTGAAATAAGTACTTAGGTCGCACACGCGGGACCGCGGCGTGCATGTACGTAGTGACCGGCTCCGGGACGGCCGATCCCGGTGCCGGCACACCTTCCCCCGGCTGCCGACGCTGCCCAAATTGGCGCGATGAATGACCCCGCCGTGATCACCCTCCCGTTTCCTGACGCGCAGGCGCGCGCGCGCATCAGCGACGACCTCGATACGAACCTGCTGGTAGAGGCCGGTGCTGGGTCGGGAAAGACTACCGAGCTCGTCGCGCGAATGGTGGCGCTAGTGGCCTCCGGCGTGGCGACCGTCGACGAGATTGCCGCCGTGACGTTCACGCGCAAAGCGGCCGCCGCGCTGCGTGAGCGATTCCAGATGCATCTCGAGGAACGCGTCGGTGAACCCAGTGAGCGCGATGGCGACGACCTGACGCGAGAGCGACTTTCAACCGCGCTGGACGATATCGACCGGGTTTTTGTCGGCACCATTCACGCGTTTTGCTCCAGGCTGTTGCGCGAGCGACCCTTGGAGGTCGGACTCGATCCGGCTTTCGAAGAGCTCGCCGTCGAGGAACGCTTACGGCTGCGTCGACACTTTTGGGAGGCGTATCTGGAGTGCCTGACCCGCGACGGGGGCCCCATTTTGGAGGAACTGTCGGACGCGGGGCTGCGGCCCTCGCGGCTGCGAGGTCTGTTCGACCATCTGGTTGAGAATCCGGACGTCCACTTTCCGACGGACACGACTGAACCTCCTTCAGCAGTGGAGCTCAGTGAGGTCCGAGGTGTGCTCGACGAGTTAGTGGATCGTGCTTGGGAGCTCATGCCGGACCATGAACCAAAGCGGGGCTGGGATTCGCTCCAGAGGAAGCTGAGGACGCTCCACTTCACCCGTGACGTCACGGGGTGGAAAGAGCCGGCCGACTTCTTCGATGCTTTGTCACGCCTCTGCAAGCCGGGCCCACGTGGCCATTCCATCACGCAGAACCGGTGGAGAGACGGATCGATGGCGAAGGCGCTATGCAACCGTGTCGACGAGTTCGGCGTGGGCGATACCGTGGCGCGTGGCCTCGTGAACCGATGGTATGCGCATCGCTATGCACTCGCGGTCCGCCTGGCACGAACGGCCGCGCTCGACTTCGCCGAGCACCGGAAACGCACGGCGCGGCTCGACTTCCAGGACCTACTGGTGTTGACTGCCGAGCTATTGAGGGCGAATCCCCAGGTGCGCCGACAGCTGGGGCGGCGTTACCGTCGTCTTCTCGTCGACGAGTTTCAGGACACCGATCCGCTGCAGGCAGAGATCATGCTGTTGCTTTCCTCGGATCCCGACGTCGATGACGACGACGCGTCCCCGGCAGCAGATGGTCCGGCTGAGCGAGCGGATTGGCGCTCCGTGGTCCCCAGGGACGGAGCGCTCTTCGTGGTCGGGGACCCGAAGCAGAGCATCTACCGCTTCCGGCGCGCGGATATCCAGCTCTACCGATTCGTAAAAGACCGTTTCGACGACTTTGGAGCCGTGCTGGAACTCACGACCAATTTCCGTTCGCGTCCGCCGATCGGGGATCTGGTCAATGAGCTGTTCGATGCCGAGGAATTTTTCCCCAAGTCGGCGACTCCGGAGCAGGCGGGTTTCGAACCGCTGAACACGCGGCCCGGAGAATCGTCGTCGCGCGAAGGGGTCTTCTGGTACGCCGTTGCTCCCGACGCTGCCCGAGGCGACGCGGCGGCAGACGACGACGCCGCGCGTATCGCGAGCTGGATCGCGAGCAGGGTCGCCGCCGGAGAACGGTCGAGCGGAGACTTCATGATCCTCACCAAGAAGCGGTCCCATCTCGACAGGTATGCGCGAGCCTTGGAGGCCTTCAGCATACCGGTCCAGGTCACCGGTGCGGGTGTCGGTGTCGAGAGCGAGCTACGTGAGCTGCAAGCGGTGCTAGCATGCTTGATCGACCCGACCAATCCGGTGAAGGTGGTCGCGGTTCTGGTCGGACTCTTCTTCGGCATCGACTACGAGCGACTGGTCCAGCACCGTCTCGATGGGGGCGGCTTCGACGTCATTGGCCCGCGGAGCCGCGGGCACGCCGACGTGGTGAAAGCGTTACAGACCCTACACGAGTGGTGGCGGGCCTCGACGGTGCAACCGGCGGACATCTTCGTCTCAGGACTCACGAGTGAGCTCGGTCTCCTCCCGTTCGCCGCGGCCGGCGAACTGGGAATGCTGCGAGCAGGTGCGCTCGTCTATGCGCTTGATGCGGTCCGTGCTGCGGCGCTCGTGGGTGACGCTTCACTGCCCGGAGCCCTCGAGGGTCTCGAGGCGGCGCTCGAGCTCACGGAAGCCGAGGCTCCTCTGGAGCCCGGGCGCCCGGACGTCGTGAGCCTCATGAACCTGCATCAAGCGAAGGGTCTCGAGGCTGAGGTCGTGATTCTGGCGGACCCGACGGGCTCAAGGGCCAGAACCCCCGAGATTCACATGCACCGCACGGAAGACGGCACCGCCGTCGGGTATCTGCGAGTCACCGAGTTTCGGGACGGGTTTGGTGGCGATCAGGTCCTGGCGCGACCCGAGGGCTGGGCGCATCACCAGTCCACGGAGAGCCGCTTCCAGGCGGCTGAGGAAGTGCGGCTGCTCTACGTTGCGGTGACCCGTGCCAAGAAGGAGCTGGTAGTTGCGCGTTGGCCGGACGGTCCGGACCGGTCTCCCTGGCGCGCCCTGGACCCCTGGTTGGAGGCACGAGCAGAGGAGCTCGAGCTGGAGCTGCGCGCGCCCGAGCCGCGGCAGCAGGTTGAGTTGACCCCTGAGGCGGTCGAGGAAATGCGACACGAGGCTGCCGATCGGCTCAAGGCGCTTGGCAAACCGTCGTTCGAGTACCGTTCGGTCACCGAGCTCTCGAAGCGAGACGAACCGGCCGGCACACGTGCGCGGGGGGACACCGAGATTAGTGACCGTCAGGCCTTCCGCGGCTTCTCGTGGGGAAGCGCGGTGCATGGCGCGCTCGCCGTAGCGGGGGAGGGGGCTACGCCGGAGGCGCTACGCGCAGCGTGCCGTGACTTGCTCGTCGAGTACGAGAGGCCGTTGGACGATCACGGCGACCCGACCGAGTTGGACGAACTGCTCGTCGTGGTGGAATCCGTGCGCGCGTCGGATCTGTGGCAGAGGGCGCACCGGGCCGAGCGTATGCTCTCCGAGGTGCCCTTTGCTGCCTCGCAGCCCACGGGCCCAGGCGACGCGCGCGCGCCGGCCCCTGAGACCGACTCGCTTGATCGCGACGAGCATCCGCGGAAGCAACTCGACCTCTTCTCTTTGCACGCGATCCAGGAAAGCGAGACCGAGCGTGAGCCCGAAGAGCCTTCCGGTGTTCACGAAGTTCTCGAAGGCGTGATCGACCTGGCGTTCCTGGAGGCGGACGGTTGGGTGATCGCCGACTACAAGACCGATCTGGGGACAGATCCTGACTTCGCAACACGACTGCAGACCTACCGACGACAGGTCGACTTGTACGCGGAGGCGTGGTCACGGCTCACGGGTGACCCGGTGAAGGAGCGCGTGCTCTTTTTCACGGCACAGGGACGCGTGGAGTCCTGGTGACGCAAGCGACGGACGCCCAGGTGTGGTGGTTTGTCAGCGCCTCACACGATACGAGAGGACGGTCTCGACATCGAGCTCGTCTGTGCGCTTCGCGAGCAAGTGCGTCGCGTCCACTGTGCGGGATCGCACAGTTGGACCTGGTCCTCGCTGCGGTAAAACCCGCCGTGTCCGCAATGGAGCAGGACCGGAAGATCCTCTTCGATGCTGTACTCATAGACGAGGCGCATCTCTTCGCTGTCCACGCTGTCGCCGAGCGAGAGATCGAGCTTCACGCCCACGAAGCCCTTGTTCTCGACGGCGTTCTTGAGCTCCTCCAGGTGCCCGGGCCGTTCCGGGTGCACACCGAAGAAGGGCAGGATACGGCCGGGGCGCTGGAGCGCGGCCTCGGCCGCGCCGTCGATCTGGCTCATGTGCCGCTTCCGGTCCGAGGCGGACTCGGGCGCCGCGAAGATGTCCATCATGAGCGAGACGATGACGCCGTCGTCGTCCATGTGTCGAAGGAGATCGTTGGCGACGTCGGTGATCGTGGCCTGCATGGACAGCCGGAGCGCCTCGATGACGTCGAGGATCTTCCACGGTACGCCCCCGCCCGGGTAGGCGTCGAGAACGCGGGTAATGATGTCACTCAGCGCATCCACAGCGAGGTCGTCCAGATCTTCCCCGAGCTGAATCGAGATCAGGTCGTTCGAGAATTGCTTCTCTAGCAGCTCGTTGAAGCTGTCTATCCCGGTGAGCTTCTGCAGCAGCTTCCGGAGCAGACGGCCTTCGTCTAGGTACTCAGGCCGCTCGAGCTGATCGTGGAGCAGGCTCCCGATCGCCTCGGCCAGGACGTCGGGAACGAAGCCCGTGTCCTCGAGGCGCTGAGTGATGATCCGGATCGCCTCGCGGCTCAGGATCGAGTGAATTGTGAAGACGTGGGTGTGAATGTCGACGCGCAAGCGGGCCTCCCGGAAGGGGGATAGGAGGCTGGAATCAACCTGGTGAGGGGCGGAGGGGATGGCCAGAGACTTCGCGGGAGACAGAGGGGGGAGATTCCACACGATTGCGAAGGGATCACCTACCGGAATAGGCTCCCGTCGAAGGCTACTCGCACCGTGAGCGCACGACCCCGATACTCGGCCGGATCGACGTTGTCGACCGGGACGTCTGTGCGAACCCCTGCCCCCACGATTGTGATCACCACGTCGACCGGCTGGGCTCCCGGCAGCCCGAAGTGCACGGGAAGATCACTCTGCGCGTCGTAGCCCGAGCCGGTATCGACCAGGCGTGTGCCCATGAGCCGATCGGATCCCGCGGCGTAGACGCGGACTTCGGTTCCCGCGCGCGTCGCCCGACCATGTTCGTCCAAAACTCGCACCTTGAGGGAGTGCCCCGCGAATTCCGGGCGTAGCAGGTTTTGCATGAGGTGGTGCATGCCGTCGTCGGCGACGCCGGTGAGAGCGAGGTCGAGGTCACCGTCTAAGTCGTAGTCGACCCAAGTCGCACCATGGTCGGAGTTCAGTTCGAGCAGTTGCGGGGGTGTCACATCCAGAAACATGGCTCCACCCTCCCGGCGGAAGAGCCAGTCTCGGTACTGAATGCCGCCAGTCACCGTGCCGTTCACGTACAGGTCGCTCGTGCCGTCGTGGTCGAAGTCACCCCATGCGCAGCTGTCGTAGCGCCCGTCGACCGCCAGTCCTGACACCGCGCCGACCGACTCCCATCCGGTGTCGGTCCGGCGAGCTATCTCGTTGGGGCCGTAGTTCGCAAAGAAGACATCCAAGCGCCCGTCGTTGTCGAAATCGACGACACAGGGCCGCACTGTGCCAAAGGCTTCGTCGCCCACCCCTCGGCCACCACCCTCGATCACGGTGCCGCGCGCCCCATCCGTGAACACTCCTCCGTCCTGACGCCAGAGCCCGTTTGCATCTCCGTTCATGTTCGCTGTCACCACGTCGAGGTCACCGTCCTGGTCGACGTCGAACCAAACCGCGCCCACCGTGCGGCGAGGGTCGCCGATGCCGGACGCTCGAGTGACATCGGTGAACATGGCCCCGTCGGACAGGTCGTTTCGGTAGAGACGGTTTTCGCGGTCGCGCAGCGCCAGGAAAAGGTCGAGGTCCCCATCCCCGTCGTAGTCGACCCACGATGCTTGACGCGTTACTCCCTCGTTCAGCCGGAGCCCGACTTCGTCCGCGACTTCGACGAAGCCACCTGGGCCGTCGTTTCTGAAGAGCGCCGTGACCGGTGCGTCCCCCGCGTATCCGAGCAGCAGGTCGGGGTCACCGTCTGAATCGAAGTCGCCCCACGCAGAGGTGCGAACCGACCGTTCCGTCACGAGCCCGAGCTCGGCCGCAACGTCCACGAAGCCGGCGGTCCCGTCGTTGCGGTACAGGCGGCTCGGCGTGCCGTCGAAGCCCACGAAGCGATCGGGGTCGCCGTCGCCATCGATGTCGGCCCATGCATCGGTGAGCGTGCCCCCAGCGGCGAAGAGCTGCGACTGCACGGCGGCAAAACGGACCGGCTCCGGGTCGCGGACGGACGCCGGCCGCGCAAGCGCATACGCGACTGCGCCGACCCCCCCCATCGCCAGCGCGAGCTTCGCCTGCCACCTCATGAACTGTCCGGCGCGGACTCCTTCGACGAGTCCCTCACGCTATCTGCGTTCGTAGAGTACTTGTCCGCCGACGATGGTCATGTCCACCTCGACGCCCATGATGCGCTCGGGGTCGATCGTGAGCAGGTCTTCAGAGAGCACGACCATGTCCGCTAGCATCCCCGGCTCGAGCGTGCCCTTGGTGTCTTCCTCGAACGTGAGCCACGCGGCGTTGCGCGTATAACCGCGGATCGCCTCCTCGATCGTGAGCCGCTCATCTGGGCCGTACACTTCGCCCGACATGCCCTTGCGAGTCACCGCCGCGTATAGGCCGACCATCGGTCCGATCGGCAGGATGTCGCTGCTGATCGCCATGAAGATCCCGTAGTCCATCGGAATCTTGAGAGGGTTGTTGTGGGCCAGCCGCTCTCCGTCGAGGTTTGCCGCGTACCGGCCCTCGAGTGTGTACGTGAAATTCGGCTGCTGCGAGATGGCGATGTCGTACTCGGCCATGAGCTCGAGCGTCTCGACCGGTGGCGTGACCGTGAAGTGGTTCAGGTAGTGACGGTGGTCCTCACGAGGACTCGCATCGAGTGCGTTGACCATTGCGTCGACCGTGAGTTGAATCGCCGCATCACCGATGGCGTGGAAGCCGAGCTGCCATCCAAGCGCGTTGGCTTCCATGATGAGACTGCGAAGCTCGTCCTCAGGCACGTTCAGCATCCCTCTGTACTCCCCCATGCCCCTGTACGGCTCGATGGTGTACGCCGCCGGGCCGGTAAACCCGCCGTCGACCAGCACCTTGATCGCGCCGACCCGGAAACGGTCGTCTCCGTCCCCGGACATACGTCCGAACTGGGCAAGCCGGTCAGCGCTGCTCCAGCGGATCTGCACAACGGCTCGCGGCAGCTCGTGGCCGAACTCCTCGTAGATGCTCTCCCAGCGCCTGAAGCCGCCAGGGTTTTGCCCAGCCTGGATCACGCTGGTGATACCGAGCGCAAGCTGATCACGCAGCACCTGCACGTGGGTCTCACGCAGCTCTTCGGGGGTCGCATCGGGAACGAGCCGCCCGACCATGCCCTGACGTTCGCGGATCACGCCGTTGAGCTCGCCAGCCTCGTCGTACTCGATCACGCCGCCCTCGGGCTGAGGCGTGCTACGGTCGATCCCCGCCAGCGACAGCGCCAACGAGTTTGCCACGCCGCTGTGGCCGCCGGCTCGGGTGAGTATCACCGGGTTGTTGGGACCGGCTTTATCGAGATCTGCTCGCAACGGCCGCCGGCCCTCGGCCAATTCGTCCTCGCTCCATCCATACCCCGTGATCCACTCCCCTTCGCCCATCTCTTTGATCTTGGCGCGGATGAGATCCTGGATCTCGGCGATCGACTCCGTACCGCCGAGGTTGATGTACCTGCGCGCATTACCGCTGATGTGCGTGTGGGTATCGTTGAAGCCGGGGACCACGAGCCGGCCATCGAGGTCGATCGTCGTCGGTGCTGAGTAGTCGTCGGCGAGCGAGGCGTCCCCGACCGCGAGCACTGTTCCGTCCCGCACCACGAGGGTCTCGTAAATCGAGAAGTCGTCGTCGACGATCGCGATCTTTCCGCCCGTCAGGATCAGGTCCGCGGCGGCAGGGGGCTCGCAGCCACCGAGGACGAGTGTGAGAGCGGTGACGGCGACTGCGGCGCGCTTGCGCATGTGGTCCTCCGGGGATGGTCTGGGCCGGAGCCATGCTGGGGGCGGGGGCCCGGCCGGGCAAGTCTTCGCGCTGGGGCGTCCCTGGACCGAATCCTTCCTCGACGAGCAGAGAGTCGTTATGATCATAATAATCATATTAGATCCGTCTGAAAGGTCTCGGCAGGGTACAAAGCATCAGGCGCGCTTGGCTAGGGCTGGGGCATGGGGCCGGCTCGTCCTTCAGGTGCAGCTACCACATGCGCCGCGACTCGGCTTCTTGCAGATTCCCTCGGTTCGCAGACTCCTATCCTCTCCGACCGCCCCGCCCAATGACAGCTCTCGAGGCCATCGCGACCCGACGTTCGATCAAGAACTTCACCGACCGGGAGATCTCCCGCACAGAGATCGAACGCTTACTCGCCGCCGCCTGCCAGGCGCCAAACCACCGCATGACTGAACCGTGGCGCTTCTATGTACTCGGTCCCGAGGCACGCGCACGGTATGGCGCTGCGCTCGGCGCCCGCAAAGCGAAACGGGTTGAAGAGCCGGACGCAGCACAGGCGGTCATCGAGAAAGTCGAGCGCACGCACCGGGACCTTCCGTGTATGCTCGTCGCAAGCGTCGTGCTCGACGAAAACCCCGAGATCCGTGAAGAGGACTACGCGGCGACCTATATGGCGATCCAGAATCTTTCGCTGGTTGCTCACGCGATGGGGCTCGGCACGCACATCAAGTCTGGAGCGATCATGGACGATCCGAACTCGCATGCTGCGGTCGGCCTGCCCGAGGGTGAGCGGATCATCGCGACGATCAACGTGGGAGAACCCGCGAGGGTGCCGGAAGCCAAAGCCCGTCGTCAGTCCGCCGAACTCACGACCTGGGTGTCGTAGCGACTCCCCAACCCTGACTGAGATCCTATGAAAGCCTGGTCCCCAGCGGCATGGCTCGTCATCGCACTCGCAGCCGCGCCAGCCAACGCCCAAACAATGCCTCCGCAAGAGTACATGGATCGCGCGCGCGAGCTCCTCGCCGAACTCATAGAGATCGATACGACGGACAGCGAACGCGGCGATAACACTGTCGCGGCGCACGCCATGGCGGACGCGCTCCTCGAGGCTGGCTTTCCCGAGCAGGACGTGCAGGTGCTGGTCCCGTCCGATGCGCCGACGAAAGGCAATCTGGTCGCGCGCTACCGTGGCCGGGACAGCTCGCTCAAGCCGATCCTGTTGCTCGCGCACATCGATGTGGTCGAAGCGCTACCCGAGGACTGGAGCTCCGATCTCAACCCGTTCGAGTTCCTGGAGCGGGGCGACTACTACTACGGACGCGGCGTCACCGACAACAAGGACGAGGCGGCGATCTATATCGCCAACTTCATTCGCATGCGCAGAGAGGGCTTCGTACCCGACCGCGACATCGTGCTGGCGCTGACCGCGGATGAAGAGGGAGGACCGCGCAACGGCGTCGAGTTCTTGCTCGCAGAGCACCGTGACCTGATCGACGCTGCCTACGCGCTCAATGAGGGCGGCGGCGGAATGGAAAGGGACGGTCGCAAGATCTCCAACAACGTGCAGGCCGCGGAAAAGAAGTTTCTCTCCTTCTACTTCACCGCGACCAACCCGGGCGGTCACTCCTCGGTACCCGTGGAGAAGAATGCGATCTACGATCTCTCGCAGGCGCTGTTGGCGGTCCAGGCGTATGACTTCCCTGTGATGCTGCACGCGGTCACGGAGGAGTTCTTCGGCGGCTCGGCGGACCTGGTGGGCGGTGAAATGGGTGAGGCGATGCGCCGCATCGTGGCCAACCCGGCCGACGCTCAAGCCGCCACGACGCTCTCCGCCGATCCGGGCTACAACTCGCGGCTGCGCACGACGTGCGTGGCGACCTTGTTGGAGGGCGGACACGCGCAGAACGCACTCCCTCAGTTGGCCCGAGCCAACGTGAACTGCCGCATCTTCCCGACGCACGATCCGGCGGAGGTCCAAGCCAGGCTGCAGGAGCTCGCTCGCCCCTTCGACGTGACCGTCGAGGCCCGCGGCAGCGCGACGCCGAGCCCTCCTTCGCCGCTCACCTCTGAGGTGCTGGGCCCCATTGAGCGCGTCACCGAGCAGATGTGGCCGGGCGTCAAGGTTCTCCCAGTCATGTCCACCGGGGCGACCGACGGACTCTATCTACGCAGGGAGGGCATCCCAGTGTACGGAGTGAGTGGACTGTTCCGCCCCATGGACGACAACCGCGCGCACGGCCAAGACGAGCGCATCCTGATCCAGCACTTCTACGAAGGGCAGGAGTTCCTGTACAGGTTGGTGAAGGCGCTCACCGGTGGTGGCATCGCATAGGGTGAGCGTTCGTCCACTCATTTCGCCGCACGACCAGGGCGCGACCTTCGTCGAGCTGTTCTTCGATCTCGTATTCGTATTTGGAATCACCCAGGTGACTGTGCTGATTCACCACGGCCTGGCCTGGACTGGACGTCCGTTGCGGAAGCCGTGCTCGTGTTTTGGCTCATATGGTGGGGTTGGACGCAGTATACATGGGCGTTCAACGCGGCTGACACGTCCCACTCCATCGTGGAATTCAGCGCGCTTGTCGCCACCGCGATCGCGTTCTTTTATGGCCGTGTCCGTGCCGGATGCGTTCGCCGGTGGCGCGCTGAGGACTTCGAGCGCGGCGGACGGCATGGCAGCTCCTTCCCTTAGAAGTTCTGATGAAACGAATACGGAAGGATGCTCTTGCACGTAATATCCGTAGTCGTTTCCTGCGCCAAGGAAACCGGGGTGGGGAGGTGGCGTAGAATAGGAGTCGACCTCGAACCAGTAGGGAGATTCCATTCGCTCAGTGCGTGTACTCATGCTCGTCTCGGCCCTTGTGGCCCTGGCCGTGTCGCCGGCCCCGCGTACCGCCCAGACGGTGTTGCTGCGTGTCGTGAGCGCCGAGTCCTCCCAGCCGGTCTTCGGCGCACTCGTGTATCTGGAGGCCGCCAGCGGCACCCTGGTCAAGAACGCGCTCACCGACGAGCGCGGCCGTTTGCTCTTCGTCGGTCTGGAGGCCGGCAGCTACCGGCTGCGCGTGGAGATGATCGGGAAGGGTGCTGTCCAGACCGACCTCTTCGACGTCTTCGTGGGCGCCACGGTGTCGCGGGATGTGCGCCTCGAGCCAAGCGCCATCGCCCTCGAGGGTATCCAGATCGAGGCCGAGGGAGGCCGCTGCAGCGTTCGACCCGAGCAAGGCCTGCTGGTGGCGGACCTGTGGGACGAGGTGCGGAAGGCTCTAAGCGCCGCCGCGTTCACGGATGAGCAGCAGATCTACCGCTACCTGACCACCGGATATGTTCGCGACATCGAGCGCGACACGAAGATCATCCGCGACGAGCAGCGGCAGCGCTCGGCGGGATTCCAGCGCACACCCTACGAGAGCCGGCCTGCAGAAGACCTGCTCGAAAACGGATTCGTCCAGAGCGACCCCGATGGAGACCTGTACTTCGCACCCGACGCGAACGTGCTGCTCTCGGATCCGTTCCTCGACACACACTGCTTCAAGCTCGAGCAGGGCGACGATGACGCCGGTGGTCTGGTGGGACTCGCGTTTCAGCCGGTCAGGGGACGCAACCGTGTGCCGGATATCGCGGGCACGTTGTGGATCGATCCGGGCAGCTTCGAGCTGCGCTGGCTCGAGTACAGATATCAGAACCTCAACGCGGACCTCAGCTCACCGGAGGTGGGTGGGCGGGTCGATTTTCAGCGCCTTCCCAACGGCACTTGGATCGTCCCTGAGTGGTGGATTCGCATGCCGACGATCGGATATACGCGCGACGGGAGCGGGCGACGCCAGCCGTATCTGGAGTCGTATCGCGTGTCTGGCGGAATCGTCACGGAGGTCCAGGAGTCCGGCGGACGTACCATCGTGAAGGCAGAGACCGGTACCATCGAGGGCATCGTGCTCGACAGCCTCGGTGTGGAGCCCCTGCGTGGCGCCCGCGTCGGCGTGCGTGGCTCGAACCAGCAGGTGTTCACCAATGCGGAAGGGCGCTTCAGCATCACGGGGCTGAACCAGAGGGCGTATGAGGTGCTCGTGACCCATCCGCGCCTGGAGGAACTGGGATACCGCCCCGAAGCGATCGCTCGAGAAGTCGTGAACGGCGAAGTCACCGCGATTCGTTTCGTCATGCCGTCGGTGGCCGACGTGGTCTTCGAGGCGTGTCGAGGCGAGCAGCGCGAGGGCACTGCAGCGCTCATGGGTTGGGTGAGGGATGCGCGCACAAGCCAGCCGATCCCGGGGGCGATCGTTCAGGTGCGGTGGAGTAGCTTCACCATACAGGCGCGGGGTACCTCGGCCGCCCGCTTCGGACCCGAGATCGTCGATGGTCTACAGACCACCGCCGACGGGGAAGGCTACTACCGCATTTGCAGCGTACCCGAGAGGGAGTTGCTGACCGTCATTGGCATCCACGAGGGCGTCGAGTCCGCGGGAGACACGCTTCGCATCGAAGAGTTCGCCGCCGCCAGGGTACACATGGTGGACATCGAGCGCGAGCGCCGGTAGCTGCCTTCCGCGGCTAGCGGCCGAACAATACTCCGATCCCCTGCTCGAACACGATGTCGCGCGGGATTCCCAAGGCGTCGAGCCGATCCAGATCGGCCTGTAGTCCGGTCGGTACGACTCCCTTTTCAGCCATCAGCTGATCCACGCCCTCGTAGTCGCCGTTCCCCTGCAACGTCAGTATCAACTCGCTCAGGCCGTCGACCGCGGCGCGCATCGCGTCGAAGTCGACGCGGTAGGTGCCGGATGCCTCGTCCCGCGTAAACGCGCCCTGCTCCTGGAAGTAGTTGAATCGGACCATGTTGGCTTGTCCGTGGGCGCTCGACGCGCCGAAGCGCACCGAGCGGAAGATCCCGGCGAGGAACGTCACGTAGTGGTCCTCAATGGAGCCCTCGGTCAACTCGCCACTCTCGAAGAGTTGAGTCACCATATAGAGGCCGACGACGTCCGCTTTCCCTTCCTCCATGGGTGACGCGTGCTCCCGCAACGCGGTGCGCACCGTGCCACGGCCGTTCAGCGTGTTCTTGATACCTAGCCCATGCGCGACCTCGTGGAACATGGTATTGCCGAAGAACGCATCGAAGGTCACGTGGGCACGTTGGTCCTCGGGGATCAACTGCTCGCCGAGGGGGACCATGATCTGATCGAACTTGGCCTGCATCGCATTCTTGAGTTGCAGGCGTCGCGTGCCTCTTGCGAGCTGCACTTGCTCGTCGTTGGGCAGATTGATCGCGATGGTCTTCGAGCCCGCGTTCGCGTCACCCGCGTAGTAGACGACGTCGTACGCGTTCAGGTCGGAGTCGGTGCCGGGCGTCTCGGCCTTGTAGCGGGCGTCGACGGGCAGTCCGCGCTGGAGACTCGGTAGCAGTGCGGCGAAACGGGACAGCCTGTCACTCCATTCCATGTCCTTGATCAGCACGTAGCCCTCGTGTCCGGCCTTGTATCCGTACAGCTGATCTTCGTACGTCTCGATGGGTCCGATCACGATGTCGATCGGGTTGTCCTTCATGTCCATCCACGCCATGTCACTCGCGCGATACTCGTCGGTCTCCAGCGCTGATGCGCGTAGGCGCAGATAGTGGGCGAGCCCCGGATCGCTCGCGAGCTCGGCCGCCTCCCTCAGCTTGGCGGCCGCCTCCGCGTGCGCTTCCGCGAACTGCTCGTGATACGGCACGGCGATGAGTTCACCCGATTCGTCACGGCGGACCAGGGTGTAGAGGCTCCCTAGCTCCGGGTTGTTCACGACAGCGGCGTCGAACTCCTCTGTGGTCATGTCCCGAGGATAGAAGTTGGCTCCCGCAGGTTTAGCGGCGGCGCCCTCGATGAACGACTCGTCCCCGTGTAGTCGATCCCAAGGCCCGAAGTTGACCCGTAGGTACTCGAGCGTGGCAGGGTCTCCCCGCGAAAGCTCTTCCGCAGCTAGGCGATCACCGTATGCCTCGTACCAGAACACTTCGTCCATCGGCTGCACGGCCTGAATGAGCAGACGCACGACCTCTTGGTCGTTTTCGGAGAGGTGCGAGACGTCGGCCTCGAGGCGAACGGTCGCATATTGGTCGAGAAGGGCGTGCATGCGCTGGTGCTCCTCCGAGTTCTCGGGGCCGTCAGACGGGTCGGCGTCACACGCTATCAAGGTGATTGTGGCGAGCAGGAAGAACAGCGATCGAGTCGGGGTCGGCATGTGAGGGCTCCGGGCGACTGTTCGGGCGTCGGGCCAAGCTACAAAGGTGATGAACGTGAATGCTAGTCTTGATCGAGCCTGCCTGCCCCTGGCGTGTCGGAAAGCACGGCTCATACGTTCCCGGCTCCAGCGCCGCGGCGCCGCGGTCCTAATTCTCGTAGCTCACCGGCTCCCTGTTATGAACTCCCAGACCATCGGCTTCGTACTGCTCGCGGCGGCTCTTCCCATGGCGTCGCCGTCGGATCGCATTGCCGCCCAGAGTGATCGCATGTCGGCAACCGAGCGACTGGAAGCCTTCGAGCAACATCGCGCGATGGTCGAAGGGTCCCCGTTCTCCACTCTGCCTTGGCAGTACCTCGGTCCGACCAACATCAGCGGTCGATCGACGGACGTAGCGGTCGCTGAGCCGCGGGGCGAGACCTACACGATGTACGTCGGTGGCGCCTCGGGAGGCGTATGGAAGACGGAGAACGAGGGCGTTACCTGGACGTCGCTCTTCGACGAAGAGCTCACGACCTCCATCGGAGACGTCGCGATCAGCCCGTCAAGCCCTGACATCGTCTGGGTGGGGACGGGTGAGGCCAACATCTTCCGCAGCTCACATGCGGGCGCCGGTATCTACAAGTCGCTGGATGGCGGTGAGACCTGGGCACACATGGGGCTCACCGAGACACAAACGATCGCGCGAGTCGTCGTGCACCCGAGCAACCCGGACATCGTCTGGGTGGCCGCGAGCGGTCACGAGTATCGTGACAATCCGGATCGTGGCGTCTACCGGACGACCGACGGTGGAGAGACCTGGCAAAACGTGCTCTTCGTCGACGACATGACGGGCGCCATCGACTTGGTCATCCACCCCGATGACCCGAACACGCTTTATGCGGCGACGTGGCAGCGGAGGCGCGCCAAGTTCAACGACCCGCGCAACGAGCCGGCGTTCACCCAATCGACCGACTACTTCACTGGCTCCGGTGTGTGGAAGAGTACGGACGGGGGCACGAACTGGAGCGAGGTGAACAACGGGTTGCCTGAAACGCGGTACCGCGGCCGCATCGGCCTCGACATCGCGCGCTCGCAGCCCGAGACGGTCTACGCGTTCGTCGACAACTACGAGATCGCGCGCGAAGCCGAAGCGAGCTCCGGCGTCGACGCCTACGGACGGCCGCGCGGCGGCGTGATTCGAGGCGCTACCGTCTTCCGGTCCGACAACGGCGGCGGTTCTTGGCGCAGGACGAGCGAGCAGAACCAGTTCATGGAGAGTCTGGGCGGCACCTACGGCTGGGTTTTCGGCCAGATGCGTGTCGATCCAAACAACGCCGACAAGATCTATGTTATGGGGCTGGGTCTGAATGTCTCGGAGGACAGCGGTCGCACGTTCAGCAGGCTGACCGGCATGCATGGCGATCACCACGGGCTCTACATCGATCCCAACAACTCCGACTACCTGGTCAACAGCAACGACGGAGGCGCCTACGTTTCCTATGATGCCGGCGAGAACTGGCGTTTCTATCGCGAGCTTCCGATGGCCACGTTCTTCAACGTGAACTACGACCTCGGCGATCCGTTCCGCGTGTACGGCTCGGTCCAGGACCACGGTTCATACAGTGGTATCGTCGACCTGAGCGGCGGACGTCACAGCATTCCCGCAGTCGCGTTCGATGGTGCGCCGGGTGGCGAGGGTAGCCACCATGAGATCGACCCGCGCGACCCGAACCTCGTCTATTCGGCGGGCTTCTACGGATCCATCTCGCGCAGGAACCTCGCGACGGGGGAGAACACTTCGATCATGCCCGCCGCTGCCCCGGGCGAGCCGCCGCTGCGAGGTCAGTGGCTGGCCCATTTCATCCTTTCGCCGCATGACCCCAATACCATCTACCACGGCCTGAACTTCGTCTTCAAGTCGACCAATCAGGGCAACGACTGGCAGCGCATCAGCCCGGACCTTTCGCACAACGATATCGACCGCATTGGCGACATCCAGTTCCAGACCATCGTCGCGCTTGCGGAGTCACCCGTCAGGCAGGGCCTTCTCTACGCCGGCACGGACGACGGGCGCGTTCATGTAACCAGGAACGACGGCGGAAGCTGGACCGATATATCTAGTGGTCTGCACCCCGATCGCTTCACCTCCGAGGTCGTGGCGTCGCGCCTCGACGAGGGAACCGTCTACGTGACCCAGAACGGGCGGCGCAGCGACGACTTCGGCGCGTACGTGTGGCGGTCCACAGACTACGGCCAGACCTGGCGGAGCATCGCGGACGGGATTCCGTTCGGGCCAGTGAACATCATCCGCGAGGACCCGAAAAACGACAACATCCTGTACGTCGGAACCGACGTCGGGGTCTACGTGTCGCTCGACCAGGGCGAGCAGTGGCATGCGCTCAGCCACGAGCTGCCTAGCACGTTCGTTCACGATCTGGTGATCCATCCCCGTGAGGACATCATGGTCGTGGCGACCCACGGCCGTGGCATGTTCGCGTTCGACGTACGCCAGCTCCAGCAGCTCACCCCAGACATCATCGCGTCGGGCGCGTACGTCTTCGGTGCCGAAGACGGCGTGCTGCCGAGCGGCGGCCGTGGAGGCTTCGGCGGAAGTGTCCAGAGCGCTTATGTGAACTATTGGCTCGGTGCCGCCGCCGACATCTCGCTCGAGGTGCAGGACATCCAGGGCAGAACGGTGAACGTGTTGGAGGCGACTGGTTCGGCAGGCCTCAGCCAGATCGAGTGGCGACTCGACCGCCTGGGTGCCAACCAGGGTGGTCGCGGTGGTGGTGGCTTCCGCCGACGAGCCAACACGGTGCAGCCCGGGCAGTACACGGCTGTGCTGACCGTGAATGGTGCCGAGCATCGCATGCCGATTTCTGTCACGCGTGGCGGGAACTAGTGACGAGGCGCGTGCGCGCGTCAGGGGCCGTCGCGCTCGGCTTTCTTGCAGGGCTGCCGCTCGCTTGGCCAGCCGCCGGCCAGGCCGCAGGCGACATAGTGGTCGTGCGCATCGAGACCGCCAAGGGCGACATCACCGCTGAGATCTACGTGGATGCGGCCCCTGTGACCGCCGAGAATTTTCTCGCCTATTTGGCGGACGGGCTGTTCGACCGCGGCAGGTTTTACCGCAGCGTACGCATGGACAACCAGCCGAACGACTCGGTGAGGATCGAGGTCATTCAGGCGGGTGTGGACCGATCGATGCGCGCTCGCCTGCGTGCGGCGATACCACTCGAGAGGACCAGAGACACGGGTCTCTCACACGTAGACGGAGCGCTGTCGATGGCTCGGGGAGGCCCGGACTCCGCTCGCGCGTCGTTCTTCATCTGTATCAACGACCAGCCGTCGCTGGACTTTGGCGGCCACCGCAACCCCGACGGCCAGGGCTTCGCGGTCTTCGGCCAGGTCGTCGAGGGCATGGACGTAGTACGTGACATCCAGACGGGTACGGTCGACGGCCAACAGTTGGTTGAAAGCGTCGTGATCGAGCGAGTGCGAAGGGTCGCCGGATAGTGGCGGCCTCTCGACAGCTTCTAGGGGAGCCTTCCCGAGCCGAGGCATCATGAGACTGAATCGCATGTACGTGGCCCTCGTCCTCGCCGCTGTTCTGGCGGCACTCCAGGCCTGTGGTGGTGAGAACCAGAGTGTACCGCAGTCGGCATCGCAGACAGCCATCGTAAAGGGTGGCGACGACAGGACTGGAGAGTACGAGGCGGTGGAGAACTGGTGGAAGTCAGCGCCGGACCACGAGGGCCCATGGACCTGGGGGCAGGTGTCCGGAGTCGCGGTGGATACCCCGGACCGGATTCTGGTGGCGATCTGGGGGGACCGGGACCGGCAGGGGCGGGAGCGGGACGGGAGTACCAACTATCTCGTAGCCGTCGATCGGAACGGGAACATCACTGAGAACTGGAGCCAGTGGGACTCCATCTTCAACAAGCCTCACCAGGTCTACATCAGCCCTTACGACCCCGAACGCCACGTCTGGGTCGTCGAGCGTGGTGGCGGCAAGGGGGTCAACATGCAGATCCTCAAGTTCAGCAACGATGGAAGCGAGTTGGTGATGCGGCTCGTCGACCCCGACCACCCGACGACTCGCGCAGAAGCTCGGGCAAATCCCAACCCGGGTCCGTTCACCTACGGCGATCCGGCGGTGCTCGCTTTCCTCCCGGACGGCAGCTTCTTGCTCGGCGACGGCTACTGGAACTCCCGCATCGTCAAGTACAACGCATCAGGAGAGTACTTGATGGAGTGGGGGGAGCTCGGGAGCGGACCCGGACAGTTCGACCTGGTGCACGGCGTTGCTGTGGACCGGGATCACCGCGTCTACGTGGGCGACCGCACGAACAACCGCATCCAGATCTTTACGGAGGACGGCGAGTTCATCGAGGAATGGCCCGACGTGTCCGATCCCGTGGGCGTCTTCATCGATGAGAACGATGGAGTCTGGGTGATCTCCGCGAGGCTGAACCGGATTCTCAAGTACAACCTGGCCGGTGAGCTCCAGTATTACTTCGGCGCTTTCGGAGGGACGCGGGGAGGTTTTGCAGGCGGCCTATCCCGTCCGCACCAACTCGACGTGGACCAGGAGGGCAACCTCTATATCGCCAGCTGGGACGGCGGATGGATGGACAAGCTCGTGCCGAGGCCCGGCGCCGATACGAGCAAGCTCATCGGCAGATCGCTCGTGCTCTCGAACTAGGTGGCCTACATTGCCTGAAGCATGAAGACAGTAGCTGCTGTTGCCACCCTGTTGGGCGTATGGCTTGCGGTCGAGAGCCACCTCGCAGGGACCGGCATGCCCTGGCGCGAAGCCGGAACGGTGTCCGTGGCTGCCACCGCGGTGACTCGAACGCCCACTGAGGTGATTGAGCGGTATTGCGTGCGCTGCCACAACGAGCGCCGGCTGGCCGGGAACCTGACGTTGGAGACGTTCGTGGTCGCCAGTGCCCACGAGCGGGCGCAAACCGCTGAGCAGATGATCCTGAAGCTGCGCGCAGGGATGATGCCGCCTCCCGGGGCCCGGCGGCCTGCCGGCGACACGCTGCGGACACTCGCGGAGGCGCTCGAAGCGGTCATCGACGAAGCGGCCATAGCCGATCCAAATCCCGGCGTGCGACGGTTCCAGAGACTCAACCGCGCCGAGTACGAACGCGTGATTCGTGACCTGCTGGCGCTCGACGTGGCCGCCGGTCGCTGGCTTCCTCCAGACACCTATTTGGGCAGCTTCGACAACTTGTCCGCCGCACAGGGGCTCTCGCCCACGCTGCTCGAGGCGTACTTGAGGGCGGCCGCGGAGGTCAGCCGTTTGGCCGTGGGCACGCCCGACGCTGTCGTGTCCTCGACGAAGTACACGAGTCCGATCGAGGTCTCGCAACACGCGTGGGACCGGCTCGAAGGCGCCCCGTACGGGACACGCGGCGGGATCGTCGTCACCCACGACTTCCCGGCGGACGGCTCTTACGTGTTCTCGTTAGAGACACTCTTCGGCAGGGGCACGTCCTTCGAGGATGTCGATCTCTCCATCGACGGCGAGGGCGTTGCGCTGTTGGCCCTCGAGCACAACGGCGGCAGCAGCGTTCCGATCCGAACCGAGCCGATTAGCGTCGCTGCGGGTCAGCACCGTGTGGCGGCTGTGTTCGTCCGGAAAAATGACGGGCCCTACGAGGATCGCCTGAGCCCCTTCGCATGGTCCTTCGTTGGAGGAGAAGACTCGCAGGCTTGGGCGAACTATGGGATCACGGCGTTGCCCCACGTCGCCGACCTCATGATTACGGGGCCGGTGCGTACCACTGGAGTGTCCGAGACCCCGAGTCGCCGTGAGGTCTTCACGTGCACGCCTGCGACGCCCGCCGAGGAGCGCCCCTGCGCGGAATCGATCGTCGAGCGCCTCCTGAGCAAAGCGTACAGGCGACCGGTCACTGCGGCGGATGTCGCCGGTCCGATGTCGTTCTTCGATGCCGGTGCCGCCGAAGACGGCTTCGAGGTCGGGGTCCGGACGGCGCTGCAGGCGATCCTGGCGAGCCCTTCGTTTCTCTTCCGCCTGGAACAGCAACCGGTGGACGTTTCGGAGGGTGAGAGCTTTCGCCTAGCGGATCTCGACTTGGCGAGCCGCCTCTCGTTCTTCCTCTGGTCCACGGGACCGGACGAGGAGCTGCTCAGAACAGCGGCCGATGGGCGACTCACGAACCCCGGAGTGCTGGAGCGGCAGGTCGCGCGCATGTTGGAGGACCCCCGTGCGGAGGCGCTCGCCACCCGCTTCGCACACCAGTGGCTGCGATTGCAAGACGCGGCCAAGAATCAGCCGGAGCCCTTTTTCTATCCGGACTTCACCGGTCAACTCCGCGCCGACATGGTGCGAGAGACAGAGCTGTTCTTCGACCACCTGGTGCGCGAAGACCGCAGTTTCCTCGAGCTCTTCGACGCGGACTACAGCTTCATGAACGAGCGCCTGGCTCGGCACTACGGCATCCCGGGGGTATCCGGCGACGAGTTCAGGCGAGTGCGTTATCCGGACGACACCCGCCGGGGTGTCATGGGCCACGGCAGCGTGCTATTGCTGACCTCAATGTCCGACCGAACCTCTCCAGTGCTTCGGGGAAAGTGGGTAATGGAGGTGCTCATGGGGACGCCGCCTCCGCCTCCACCGCCCAACGTGCCGGCCTTCGAGTTGACCGAAAGCGTAGCGGACGGGCGTCGCCTGACGACGCGCGAGCGCATGGAGCGGCACCGAGCTGATCCGACGTGTAATTCCTGCCACCGCTTCATGGACCCCATCGGCCTGGCACTCGACAACTTTGACGTGACGGGCAAGTGGAGGAAGCGCGAGAACATGATGCCGCTCGACACACGAGGCACGTATTACGACGGCACCCCCGTAAGCAAGCTGAGCGAGCTCACCGATGTCATGCTCGCGCGTCCGATCCCGCTCGTGCGCAACTTTGCGGCCCACCTGCTGGCGTACGCCATGGGCCGGCGCGTGGAGCACTATGACCAGCCGTCGATCCGTGCCATCGTGAGAGATGCGGAGGCGGAGGAGTACAGAATGTCGACGTTCATCCTGGGCGTCGTGAGAAGTGATCCATTCCAGATGAGGCGATCGCCGCTGACTTCGGAGTCCGACACCGACAAGGGGATGTAGAGCGATGCATTTCATCACAGGAAAGCACGTTTCTCGTAGGACCTTCGTACGCGGCATGGGCGCGACCGTCGCGCTGCCGTTCCTGGACGCGATGGTACCGGCTGGGCGGCTGTGGAGTGACAGCCTGGCGGCGCCGGCCAACACTCGTCTCGTCTGCATCGAGGAGTCGATGGGGTGTGCCGGCGGCAGCGAATGGGGAGACTCCCAGCACCTCTTCGCTCCGGCGAAATTGGGCCGTGACTTCGAGTTCGCGCCGACGAGCCAGTTAGCGCCTCTGGAGCAGTACCGGGAGTACCTGACGATCGTCAGTAACACGGATTGCCGCATGGCCGAGCCGTACCAGGCGGCGGAGATCGGTGGTGACCACGACCGCTCGACTGCGGTGTTCCTGACACAGGCCCATCCCAAGCAGACCCAGGGCTCGGATCTCTACCTGGGCACGTCGCTCGACCAGCTGCACGCGCGACGCTTCGGGCTCGACACCGCTCTGCCTTCGCTCGAGCTGTGCACGGAGCAGATCGACCGCGGCGGTGGGTGCGCCTACAACTATCACTGCGCGTACACCACCTCGCTCGCCTGGGCGGCGCCCACGCAGCCGTTGCCGGCGATTCGCGAGCCGCGGGCCGTCTTCGAACGGCTCTTCGGGGCGGGGGACAGCGCCGAAGATCGCGCGGCCAGACGCCGGACGGACCGCAGCGTGATCGACTGGATTGCGACCGAAGTCGCGAGGTTGCGCATGACTCTTGGCGCCGTGGACCGACTGGCCATGGACGAGTATCTGACGCACATCCGTGAGATGGAGCGCAGGATCCAGCTGGTCGAGGCGCGCAACACCAGTGGCGAAGTGCGGGAAATGCCAGAGGCTCCGTCGGGGGTCCCGGACTCCTGGGAGGAGCACATGAGGCTGATGTTCGACCTCCAGGTGCTCGCGTTGCAGACGGACCTGACCCGCGTGATCACGTTCAAGACCGGCTTCGACCAGTCGAATCGCACGTTCCCGGGGAGCGGAACCACCAAGTCGCACCACGGAGCGTCGCACCACGGCAACGTGCCGGCCGACATCATGGACTACAACCTGATCAATACCTACCGCCTGAGTCAGGTCGGCTACTTCCTGGAGAGGATGAAGAATACGATGGAGGGAGATGCTTCCCTGCTGGACAGGACAGCGATCGTGTGGGGCTCGCCCATGGGTGATTCCAACCTCCACAATCACCGAAAGTGTCCGCTCATTCTCATGGGCCACGCGAACGGCGCCTTGGAAGGCAACCTCCACCTCAGGGCCCCTGGGGGCACCCCAATGGCGAACGCCTTCGTGAGCCTGATGCAGGGCATCGGGCACGATGAGATGCACGGCTTTGGCGACAGCACGGGCGAGTTCGCATTGACGTTTCCGCGCGGCGCTTCGGGCGACGGCCAGGCATGAGCAAGAAAATAAGGCCGTCGCCACGGATGGTGGTTGCGGTCTTCACGGCGGCGTTGCTCTCTGGCGCCGCGCTCCCCGTCGACAACCCGCTGTTGGACGCGGCGCGTCGAGGCGAGGTCGAGGTGGTCAGGTCGTTGCTCGACGGTGGTGCAGACGTGAACGCGGCTCGAGGGGACGGCCTGACCGCCCTGCACGCGGCTGCGGAGCGCGGCCATCTCGACGTCGCGAAGCTGCTGATCTCGGCCGGCGCTGAGCTGGATGCAGGTACCCGCATCGGTCGATACACCCCGTTGCACCTCGCTGGTCGCGGCGGACATGGTCGCGTAGTCGGAGCGCTGGTCGAGGCCGGCGCTGACGTGAACGCCACCACCAGCAACACCGGGGTCACGCCCGTTCACCTGGCGGCCGCCGCGGTCGGCGGCGAGACGTCCGTCGCGACGCTGCTGGATCACGGGGCTGACGTGAATGCGCGAGAGGCTTCGTCAGGACAGACGCCGCTCATGTTCGCCGCGGCCTACGATCGCTCGGCGGCTGTAAGGATGCTGCTGAGCCGCGGCGCGGATGCAGCGATCACCACCGAGGTCGTCGATGTGCTGCGAAGCGTCGCGATCGATAGGGAGGCCAACCGTCGGTTTCGGGAGATGGTCCGGTCGCTACGGGACGGTGCCCCCAACGCCGCTAATTGGGAGCCGAGTCCTGCTCAGGTGCAGGCGGCCATCCGCGCTCAACGGGAGTTCCTTCTCTCCGACGATCCCGTAGGACCAGTCGACGCCAGCGAGCTCGTGAACTACCGGCCGGATTACCCGGGTGGCCCCGAGGTCGCGCGCCCTCCCTACCGGGAGACGCTCGTTGGGAAGACCGGAGGCATGACGGCGCTGCTACACGCGGCTCGAGAGGGCCATGTCGAATCGGTGCGCAGGCTGCTCGATGGTGGCGCCGGCGCGGACCAGGTCAGTGGCGGCGACCGAACGAGTCCTCTGCTGATGGCGGCGCTCAATGGCCAATTCGACGTCGCGCTGCTTCTGATCGAGCGCGGGGCGAATCCCAACTTGGCCGCCTCCACCGATGGAGTTGCGCCGCTGTTTGCGGTGCTCCAGACACAATGGGCACCCAAGTCGAATTACCCGCAGCCGAGGGCGCACGACAATCAGGAGGCGGAGCACATGGAGGTGTTGCGCGCTCTCCTGGAGGCTGGCGCCGATACGAACGTGCGACTGGACACCCACTTGTGGTACTGGGAATATGGTCTCACCAAGCTGGGGATCGACCTGCAGGGCGCGACCCCGTTCTGGCGGGCGACGTTCGCGCAGGACCTCGACGCGATGAAGCTTCTCGCCGCGTACGGCGCAGACCCGAACATTCCTACTTCGTGGCCAGCCGTCGGAATGAGAGAGCGCCGGCAGCAGGATGGGCGCCAGCAGGAAGATTCGGGGCTGCCGTCTATTCCCGAGGGTGTGCCGAGTGCGTACCCCGTGCACAGCGCCGCGGGAGGCGGATGGCTCGGGCTGGGAGCGTTCAGCGTGCGTAGCGTCCCCGACCAGTTCATGTCGGTCCTGAAGTACCTGATCGACGAACACGGCGCCGATGTCGACCTTAGGGACTCGTGGGGCTACACGCCGCTCCACTATGCAGCCTCCCGCGGGGATGACGAGATGATCCGCTATCTGGTAGCGCAGGGCGCGGACGTCGGCGTGATCACACGGCTCGGACAGTCCACGGCCGACATGGCTCGGGGTGGCCGGGCCGGCTTCTTCACCAGGGTGGAGTACCCGGAGACTGTGGCGTTGCTGCAGAGCCTGGGCTCGACGTTGGAGTGCCTGCACACGCACTTCCTCGACACCGGAGACTTCTGTCCGGGCGCTGGCGTGATCTGGGCGAGCGACTCAGTACCAGCCAAGGCCGGTTCCGGCAGGTAGAGGTCGCCGTGCGGCCCTACAGGAAGGCGTCTCGGGCGCGATGTACTATCCGTACCACCAGAGCGCCGCCTCGAGCATGAGGCTGGCGCTGCGCACTTCCGGGAACGCCGGTTCGGTCACGGCGGCTGTGCGCGGCGTCCTTCGAGATCTGGCACCTGAGGCGCGGCTGTCTGCGGTGGCGACGATGGACGAGATCCTTGCTCGGTCTGTTTCCAGCCAGAAGGGCGACCACGGCCGTCCTGGTCCCCTTCTCAGCAGCAGCAGCCGTCCTGGCGGCCATGGGTATATACAGTGTGCTCGCGTATCAGGTGGCCGGTCGCCGGCACGAGATTGGGGTCCGCATGGCGCTTGGCGCGACCGTCGATAGGGTCGCGAACGGAGTCGTGCGAAGAGGCCTTCTCCTGTCCGGAGTGGGGTTGTTGCTGGGCATTCCTGCGGCGATGGCAGCGACCCGCCTCATCAGGAGTAGTCTCTTCGGAATCGAGCCCTTGGATCCACTGACCCATGCGGTCGTGTCGCTGCTTGTTGGGATCGTTGCCACGGGTGCTTGTTTGCTGCCGGCCCGCCGCGCGGCCCGAGTCGATCCGGTCACAGCGTTCAGATCCGTTTGAACAGTGGGGTGGCGGGGCCCAGCCCCGCCACCCATTGTCGGGCTTCGCGACCACCTCCCCGATGATCCCCACAGCATGAATCCTGAACGCGCGCGGCGGCTAGCCGTGCTCCTCGTAGCTCTCTCTACTCCCGCACTCTCGGGAGCTCTGTCCGGTCAGTCGACAGACCCGCTGAGCGCTGCCGTTCAGGTATATATCGATTCGCTCACCCATAACTCCGGTATCCCCGGGCTCACGCTCGGCCTCGCGTTGCCAGATGGCACCTCTCGCGGTTTTGCGGCGGGCTGGTCGGATACGACTGCCCACCGTGAGATGCGTGCAACCGACCGCATGCTTCAAGGCAGCGTCGGCAAGACGTATTTCGGAGCGGTAGCGCTTCAGTTGGTGTCCGAGGGTCGACTCGATCTGGATGCGCGCCTGGCCGACTACCTCGGCGACGAACCCTGGTACGACCGACTCCCCAACGGTGATGACGCCACCATCCGGCAGCTCATGAGCCATACCAGCGGCATCGTGCGCTACGAGCTCAACCCGGCGTTTCTCCAGGACCTGACGCGGGAACCCATGCGTACGTGGACGGCTGAAGAGCGCCTCGCGTACTTGTTCGGAATGGAGCCTCCGTTCGCCGCGGGTGAGGGCTGGGACTACTCAGACACGAACTACATTCTCGTTGCAATGGCTGTCGAGAAAGTTCTCGGCACCTTGATCTACGACGAGATCGACCGTCGACTGCTCGGGCCGCTCTCGCTCGAGAATACGGTCCGCTCGGACCGGCCTGCGGTGCCCGGTATCGTGAACGGCTACGGCGGTCCCGAGAACCCGTTCGGGGACTTTGACGAGACAGTCTCGGAAGGCCGACTGGTCTTCAACCCGCAGTTCGAATGGGCCGGTGGCGGCTTTGCTTCCACGACGGAAGACCTCGCGATCTGGGTGAGACACATTCACGAGGGCCGCGCGTTCGACCCGACGCTACTCGACGACTTCAGGACCGGGACGCCGGCGCCGCTCGGTCCCGAAGCCAGCTATGGTCTAGGCGTCGTCATGATGCAGCTGCCGGCGGGAACGGCCTGGGGACACAGCGGCTTCATGCCGGGCTACCGGACTGAGGCGTACTACTTCCCGGACTACGGTTTCGCGCTGGCCTTGCAGGTCAACTCGTCGGACCGGCCAGCGTTCGATCGGCCTCCGCTGCTCCTGCTCAGCGAGCTCGCGGAAATCGTGAGCGAGCACCTCGGGCTGGGACGGTAGCATCTTGAGCGAGGTCCACGTGCGTGCCGGGATCGATCGATTGCTAGCGGGGGAGGCCGACCATCTGCGCGGTGCCGCGTGCGGCCTGATCGTGCACCCCGCGTCGGTGGCGTCGGACCTGACCTTCTCCGCGGACGCGCTGCTGGGCGCGGGCTTCGACGTGCGTGCGCTCTTCGGCCCGCAGCACGGCGCGCGCGGAGAAAAGCAGGACAACATGATCGAGTCGGAGTACTACGCTGACCCGGTAACCGGCCTCCCCGTGCATTCCTTGTACGGGGAGACCCGCAAGCCCACGCCCGAGATGCTGGACGGGCTCGACGCGCTCCTCTTCGACCTCCAGGACGTGGGGGTCCGGGTGTTCACCTTCGTGTGGACGATGGCGCTCTCGATGGAGGCGTGCGCGGAGGCCGGCGTTCGCTTCGTGGTGCTGGACCGTCCCAATCCCATCGGCTGCCATCGCCGCGAAGGGCCCGTGCTTCGTGCCGGGTTCGAGTCCTTCGTGGGTCTCCACCCGGTGCCGCTCCGCCACGGACTCACGTGCGCAGAGTTGGCTAGGTGGCTCAACGATGTTCGCGGCATTGCTTGTGAGCTCGAGGTCATTGCCTGCGAGGGGCTCCGTCGACGGATGCGGTGGTCGGACACCGGACTTCCGTGGGTGAGGCCGAGTCCCAATCTGCCCACCCTCGGCTCGTGCGAGGTCTATCCTGGCACGGTGCTGGTCGAGGGCACCAACCTTTCGGAGGGAAGGGGCACGACGCAGCCGTTCGAGTTCGTCGGAGCCCCCTACCTGGATGCTCGTGCTTTCGTCGAGCGACTGGATGGGCACGCTCTTCCGGGCGTACGATTCCGGCCCTGCCACTTCGAGCCGACGTTCCAAAAACACGCAGGCACCATCTGCGGAGGTGCGCAACTCCACGTCACGGATGTCGAGAGGTTCCAGCCGGTACGAACCTCGGTGGCGATACTCAGCGCCGCGAAAGAGCTGGCTCCGGAAGCATTCGCGTGGAAGAGTCCGCCCTACGAGTACGAAGGGACAATCGCGCCCATCGACATTCTCTGGGGGCACTCTGGGTTGCGCACGGGTGTGGACGCGGGCGCTACTGTGGATGAAGTCCTACACGGCGTCGATCACGAACTCACGGACTTCGGCGACAGCGTCGCACGCTTTCTGCTCTACGAGTAGCAGTCGGCGCGCGACGCCGTCACGCCGCCAGCACAGTGGCTCCCTTAGGAGCAGGCAGCGCTCCTCGAGAGCACCGACTCGATCCTCAGGTCGAGTATGTCGCCAGGGTCGGCCTCGATGGTGTCTGTCGTGCACTTCGGGCCAGCTAGCAGATCGATCTCGATGCGCAGGGGCTTGCTGAAATCCCACGGAATTTCCAGTACCGCCTGCTGTTTGCCAACGACTATGCCGAGGTGCTGGCGCGAGCTCGAGCCGATAGCGTAGAGTCGCGCGTCCATGAAGTTGTCGTTCTGCACGTGCACGCGGATGGTCCCCTCCGCGACTGCGTCGCGGGTGAAGGGCTGCCCGCGCTCGACTGCTCTTCCGCTTGACGCGCAGGCCGTGATTACGACGAGCGCAGCGATCGATATCAGTGTCTTCCTCATCATCATCTCCTCACCTCCGGAGCCAGCCACCGTTTCAGTATACGACGCATGAGGACGGGGAATAACCACCTGCGATGGCCCCACGCTGCTGCGCGCGGAGGCGTCCTATCACGCAACGGTGCTCTTGGATGAGCCGGCAGAGGAAGGGGCCTACCGTCAGGTGCTCGAGGCGTACCCCGACGACGCGACCGCACCTAAGAATCGCAGCCTGATTCTCGAAAATCGTGGCGAGTTCGCTGAGGCGGCCGGAATGCTGGAACACGCGCTGTCCACTCCCAACCAAACGCGCGTCCAATATCTGAACCTCATCGAGGTGCTGCTGCGACAGGGCTTAGCGGACTCTGCGCAGGTCGTACAGTAGGTCGCCGACGGGCGGTACTAGCAGCTTGGCCTAGGCCTTGATGAGACCCCTCTGCTTCAGCTCTTCATCGAAGGCGACGAGCTCGTAGTCGTCCTCGAAGCCGATCTTGTCGAGCGCCGGTAGGTAGCGGCCGAAATCGGTCTCACTTTCGGTGAGTTCGCGATCGAAGAGAGCGAGTTCACGCTCTCCGGCCTCGGCGGCGGAGTCGCTGGTGGAGAAGACGATCTCCCCGAGTGTCCGGTTTTCGAGCTGTAACTTCCGACGCACGGTCTCACTGGCTGTGAACTGCTGACGGAGAGCCGGGAAGGTGTAGCGCGTGTCTCCGGCGTCGTCGACTGCCACGGCGGCGTCGAGCTCGGCCGCCAACCCCTGAAGCGCCGCATCCACGGCTGCCCGCTCGACGACCTGCTGCTTTAGGCGGGAGACCACATGCTCGTATGCCTCTGCGGCGCCGACGTCGCGACCTTTGTCCAGAGATCGACTGTACACCAGACCGAGCAGAACTCGACGGATGTTCTGTTTCTCCCGGCGCTTGTTCTCACGGGTCACGCCCCACATGCGCAGGAGAGGAACTCCGTAGAAAAGGACACTGAAGACGACCGGTATCAGGATTAGCCCAACCACGGCGACGGGATCGCTGAGGCTAATCCCGAGCCTCGGAAAGATGAACCACGGCGACGTGGCGGCCGCGACCAGCGTGAAACCGTTCATGCCGGCGACGACCGCGTTGGCGCCCGCGGTGTTGCCGGTCAGCTCCTGCTTGTGCTCGAGGCGCAGCCAAGCTGGGTTGGGCTCGCGCGCTTTCGTGTCGTGGGCGCTGAGCATCAGTTCGGGAAAAGCGTACACTAGTTCGCCGTCCGGCGAGACCGCCGCTTCGCCGTCGTACGCGCCGAGCAAACGTCCCATTTCGTCCTCGGCCTCCGGGAACGTGAGCGCGGTGTGCTCCACCAGCTCGGCGGTTGTGATGACTCCCTTGCGAGCTCGGATGAGTCGGATCGTGCTGCGATCGAGCTGGGCCTGAGTCGGGGTCGGCTTGTCGGGCCCGAACACAAAGGCGAAGACCTTCTTGTAAAAGGGTGGCCGGTCTTCCTTAGCGAGCGTGCCTTCCCAGCGACGACCGTAGTACGGTCGGCCGAGTCTCCAGCGCGGCGTCCAGATGTAGTACCAGAGCCAGAAGTTGCCGAAGCCGCCGTGCCTGTGACCCCCGCCTCTCCGTCCGCCCAGGATGCCGCCCCCGCGCGAGTTACTATTCTTGTTCGCAAAGAGCGCCGCGATCACCAGCGCCACGAAGATGAGGAAGTAGACGACCAACATGATCACGATCGTGGCCTTGAAGCCCTTTGTGAACACATCGGTGGCGGTGCGCTTCATGCGCGCGAGCACGGGCTCCGTTCCGCGCACGATCAGCTTCTCGTCGAACTCGTAGAGCAGTTCACCGGTGTCGGAGACCGCCAGGTGCCCTTGGTGCGACTCCAGCAGCACCTTGAGTCCCGAGCGCACATTGTCCCCGGGCAGACCGGAATCCGCGACGACATCTCCTACTGTGCCTCGGCCTTGTAGGCGCCGAAGTGAGGCGAGGATGTCGGATTGGTGCTCGGCGAGGGTGAGCGTGCTCACGGCTAGTCCGTTTGGAAACGAGGTATGAGTGTGACTGCTACTACGATGTTTCGCTGGAGGTCCTTCCAGCTTCCTCTATCAACGCTACCACGGCCTCGCTCGCGGTGTCTTCGGTCACGATGGCCAGTCCGACGTACATCCCGGTGGACAGCAGCATCGCCGGGAAGATTTCATGAATGATCTCAGACCCCGGCGCGAAGTCCCAAGCGAGAAGCACCACGATCCCAGTAACGAAGGACCCCACGACGGCGGTCCCGCTCCCCCGCTTCCAGTGCAGACCCAGTACGAGCGCCGGGAAGAAGCACGCGCCGTAGAGTGCCCCACTGAAGGCGGTCAACTCCACGATACCCCCCAAGGGGTTCAGCGAGATGAGCATCGTGATGAAGGCGAACAGCGCCACCCATCCACGCGTCCAGAACATCTCCTGTTCCTCGCTGCGGCCAGGCCGGATAATGCCTACCACGTCCCGCTCGGTGGTCGATGCCAATACGAGCAAGACGCTGTCGAGCGACGACATTGCGGCCGCGACCATGGCCACCAGCAGGAACGCGCTCGTGCCTTGCCCGAACACTTCAGCGAGCAGGTTCGGGATCACGAGGTCCGTATCCTCGATCCCGTCGGGAAAGATCCGTCGCGCGTAGATCCCGATGGGGATCAGCAGCGAAAAGACCGCGGCGAACGTCAGAGACGACACCCACATGCCGGTCCGTATGGCTTTTTCGCCCTCCAGCGCAAAGAAGCGTGACAGCTGACGGGGCTCGACCGCGAACTTGACGAGCCCCGCCACCATCGTCCCGATCAGGACTGGGACCGCTACGCCGCCTCCCCACGTAAAGAGCGCTTCGCCGCCTGGCTGTGTGCGGACCTCGGTGATGGAGCCGAGTCCGCCGGCCGCGTTCACCGTCCCGAAGAAGAGCAGCACCGCGGCGACGATCATGACCACGCCCTGGACCGCATCGGTCTTCACGACCGAGATGAAGCCGCCGACCATCGTATACGTCATGACGATGAAGAAGACGATGACGATGGAGATCTTGTACGGGATTTCGAGGAAGACTTCGAGCAGGTTGCCAATGCCCTTGAAGACCGCGGTCATGTAGAAGAGCGAGGCAGCGATAACGATAAGCGCGGCGAAGATGCGGGCGGTAGTGCTATCGAAGCGGAGTCCGATGAAGTCGGGCACCGTCAATGAATCCATCGCTGCGGTAAAACTGCGCAGCCTCGGAGCGACCACGATCCATGCGAAGAGGCAAAAAGCGACCGACATAGGGATGAACAACAGCCACGGCAATCCCCAATCATATGTGCGGCCGCTGAAGCCCACGAACGAATTCGTGCTCGCGTATGTCGCGAAAAACGAGAGGCCGATGACCCAGCCACCCATGTTGCGGCCGCCGACGTAGTAGTCGGAGAGGTCCTTCGTCTCCTTGTTCCCGCTCCAGGCGTGGTGCGCGAGTATGACGGTGTAGAGTGCCAGCAGCGTATACACCATCCAGTACTCGCGCAGGTTGGCAAGCACAGCGTCGATCATTCGCTCCCCAGGGCGCAGATCGTGATCAGGAGCCCCACAAGACCCCAGTTGAGAGGTCGGCGCAAGCCGCGTCGCGCGCAGTCCGGCAAAAGGGCTCGCGTAAGGCGCTAATCGACATCGCGCAGGTCGAAGAGTTCCACTACAGTGGGCTTGGTGACCTTGCCCATGGCGTTCCGCGGCAACGCGTCCACCAGAATAATCTGCTTGGGCACCTTGTAGGGTGCGAGGCGCTCCCGCGCGAAGCCGCGCAGCGCGTCCACGTCGAGCGGGTGAGAAGCCTCGCAAACGACTGCCGCGCAAACACGATCGCCCCAATCCGCGTCCGGGACACCGACCACGGCGCAGTCCACGACTCCGGTGTAGGATCGCAGCACGTCCTCGATTTCCAGCGCGGATATCTTCTCGCCGCCGGTCTTGAGGATGTCCACGCTCGCGCGACCGAGGATGCGGTACGCGCCGTCCTCGACCACCGCCTGGTCACCTGTATTGAACCAGTCCTCTTCAGCGAACGCATCTTGCGTCTCCTGCTCACGCCTCCAGTAGGTTGAGAAGACGGTCGGACCTCGTACCTGGATCTCACCCTCGGCGCCGGCCGCTACCGGTCTGCCGGCTTCGTCAACGAGACGGACATCGATCCCTGGTAGTGGCTGGCCCACATGACCCGCGCGCCTTTCCCCATTGAGCGGATTGGAGAGCGCCATCCCGATCTCGGTCATGCCGTACCGCTCGAGCAGTCGTTGCCCGGTGATCTCCTGCCAGCGCTCCAGTGTGGGCACGGGCAGTGCAGCGGATCCGGATACCATGAGCCGGCAAGCCAACGCCCCGGCGCTCCAGGCCTCTCTCGTTGCCGGGTCGGCGCGTTGCCACGCCTCTAGGAGCCGTCGGTATACGGTCGGCACCGCCATGTAGAGCGTGCAGTCCCCCCGGGATAGGCGTTCCCACACGTCGACGGCGTTGAACCGCGACAAGATCTCGCAGGTGGCGCCGTTCCAAAGCGCCGAGGTCAGTATGTTCGTAATGCCGTGCACGTGGTGCAGAGGGAGATGCAGTAGAATGTGATCGTGCTCGCTCCAACCCCAGGCGTCGCTCAGCGACGAGACTTGCGCTTGCAGGTTGCCGTGCGTGACCACGACCCCCTTGGGCCGCCCCGTGGTACCGGACGTGTAAAGCATCATAGCCGACCTGTCCGCGGCCAGGTCCGGAAGCACGCCGGTGGGCCCTTCGGCAAGTAGAGCGGGCGTCTGGAGAACCGGCAGCTGGCGCTCGGCGGCGACGCCCGAGACTCGGTCGATCAAGTCCGGATGTGCGACGACTGCTTCGGGCGAAGCGTCGTCGAGCACGTATGCGAGCTCCGCCGCCGGGTGCGAAGTCGCGAGCGGCACCGCGAGGCCGCCCGACCGCCATATGCCCCACTGGACCGCGACGTGGTGCCAACCCGGAGGCACGAGGTAGCAAATGCGTTCGGAGTCCAGGTCGTCGCGCCCCGCGAGCAACCGAGTGGCCACCCACCCGGACGCATCAAGCAGCTCGCCGAAATTGAAGGCCCCTTCGGGGGCTACGATCGCCGTCCTCTCTCGAATCCCGGCGGCACGCTCAAATAGAGGTAGCTTCAACGAGGTTCTTGGCAAAGTGGCGCAGGGGGCCTGACGGGCCGGAGGCGTATTCGATAGCCTGCGGCCCGATGACGCAAGGTCCCCGAGTGGGAGCCGCTATTCCGCCTCCAGCGCCACCTTGGAGGGGATACGCCTCACCAGGAGAGGACCGCTTCCACCTCGTTCCCGCGTTCGTTGTAGTCGAGCGAAGTGCACAGCTGCTGCACTAGAGAGATTCCCCGGCCGCTCGGCGTATCGGATTCGTCGGGAGACGTCGACTCTTCCTTGCGCTTGAAGCCGGGCCCCGAGTCCTCGACCTTGATCCGGATGCGGCCACTGCCCGTCTTTTGTTCGCCATGCAGCGACACCGAGACGGAGCCATCCGAGAGGCCATCGAAGCGTTGTGGGCTATCCCGTACGATTTGGTGCTGATGCGAACGCCATGAAGGGCGATCGTGAAGTCTGCCTCGAAGTAGGGATGAACGACTATCTGACCAAGCCGATCGACCTACACGCGTTGGCTGACGCGCTCAAGCGATGGCTGCCAGCAGGGGAGCACGCTGTGGATGCCTTGGGCCAAAGTGAACAACCGGAGGTCATGAGTCATCCGTCGGTCTTCGACAGAGCCACTCTAAAGCGACGGCTCATGGACGACGACGAGCTGACTAAGACTGTTGAATACGCCTTCCTGGAGGAGATCCCCACGCTGATCGAGGCGTTGAAGGACGGCTTGCAGGAGGGAGATGCCGAGCAAGTCGGGCGCCACGCGCACTCCATCAAGGGAGCATCCGCCAACGTGTGCCCCGAGGCGCTGCGTGATGTCGCGCACCAGATCGAGACGGCAGGCAGAGAGGGAGACTTGGGCCCAGCCCTCGCTCAAATGACCGATCTCGAAGTCCAGTTCGAGCTCGTGAAACAGGAGATGCTTCCGGCGGGGTAGCCGGGCAGGTATTACCGCCTTCGCAGCATGAAGAAAAACCCGATGATGGCGAAGCCGATCAAGGCCTTGATGATGGCGTCGTTATCCCACTCGCCTCGGTCGCTGGGCTCTCGAGCACGGATCTCCTGGTCCTGATGAATGGTGCAGAACGGTGACTCGCCTCGCGCGTCCCTCTTGCACCGGTCTCCCTTCTTCGTACTTCCACTGCACTGAGCCACGGTTCACCTCCTCCAGAGTGTGCACTGCATTCTACTACGGATATGACCCCGATGTGGTTCACGTGCCAGAACTTTGCGTAGATTTCCTGCCATGCCCTACATCGAACAGATCGCCGTCGAAGACGCGACCGGGTGGCTGAGAAAACAGTTCGAGACGGCCCAAGAGCGTGCAGGCCGCGTGTGGCACATCGTGCACGTCATGAGCCTCAATCCCCGCACGATGGATGCATCCCTGCGGTTGTACGGGGCGCTCATGTTCGGCGCTTCGCCACTCGCTCGTTGGCGACGCGAGATGCTCGCCGTGGTCACATCCCAGTTGAACGACTGCTTCTACTGAATTCAGGCGCACGCGCACGACCTCCGGGAAGAGGTCACGGATATACTCGCCACCGACGAAGCTGCGGACGTCTTCGTGCACGCGATCGTCCGCGATTGGCGTGACGCGGAGCTGAGTGAAGCCGATCGAGCGCTTTGCGCCTATGCAGAGAAGTTGACGCTGCATCAGCACGAGGTGGGGCCGTCAGACCTCGACGTCCTGCGCTCGTTTTCATTCGACGACACCGCGATCCACGATGCCACGCAGATCATCGGCTACTTCAACTACATCACGCGTGTCGCGGACGGGCTAGGGGTCGAACCGGAGGACTTCATCCGCCTTTGGGGTGAGGACGAGGCGACGCCCGGCTGACGCTTCGGCGCGGCACAAGAGGCCTTCCTTCCTGTCGTGCACAGGTCGGCTATATTCGGCGCTATGGAGACCAAAAGGCCAACGAGTCCCGCAGCCGAGGAGATCCTCGGAGGCTATTTCCCCGCGCTCGATCACGGGTTCGTAGCGCTCGTCGACTACATGGGCACCGACGATGACGTAGAGCGGGCGGCGCGCGTGAGCTACGGATACGGCACGCGGAAAGTGTCCGCGACGCGCGGGCTCGTCCGGTACCTACGCCGTCATCGGCACACCACGCCATCTGAGATGGTGGAGTTCAAGTTCCACTGCGCGATGCCGATGTTCGTGGCGCGGCAGTGGATACGGCATCGCACGGCCTCTATCAATGAGTATAGTGCCCGTTACAGCCTCATGCCGTTGCTCTACTACATGCCCGAGCGGGAGCAGTTCGCGCTTCAGAGTACGCAGAATCAGCAGGGCAGGGATGCGGGCACCTCGGACGCGGTGTACGCGGAGGCCATTGAGCGCTGGCGGAGCCTGCGCGAGGCGGCGAGCGACGGCTACACCTGGATGGTCGGCGAGGACGTCGCGCGAGAAATCGCTCGCATCGACCTCCCGCTCTCGACCTATACCCAGTGGTACTGGAAGATCAATCTGCATAATCTCCTGCACTTTCTGTCGCTGCGCGTGGACCCGCACGCCCAATGGGAGATTCAGGTGTTCGCCGAGATCATCGCTGGCATGGTCAAGCGAGTCGCGCCGCTCTCCTACGAAGCGTGGGTAGACTACGATCTCGTGGGACAGCCCATGAGTCGCGCGGAGCTCGAGGTCTTGTCCCGACTCCTCGTCGGGGGCGAGCAGCAGATCTCCGCCCGGGACGGGGCCTCGTTGGACGCAGACCAACTCAAGGAAGCGGGGCTCTCGCCTCGAGAAGTCCGTGAGTTGATTGCGAAATTGCAGGCGCCGGCACGTCCGGACTTCGAGCTCGACCTGTCCAAAATGAAGTCGGCGGAGGAGGTCGGGAAGACGATGTCCGAGGCGGTGCCAGGGAGCTTCGAGTAGGCACCAACCTGGCGGCCGGCAGACCACGCACTACTTCACCCAGACGGTCTTGGTGTTCGTGAATTCGAGAATCCCCAGCGGGGACAACTCGCGACCGTAGCCACTTTCCTTCGTGCCGCCAAACGGCAGTCGCGGGTCGGACTTCACAATGCCGTTCACGAAGCAGTTGCCGGCGTCCAGGAGTTCTGAGGCGATGTATTCACCCCGTTCCACGTCGCTTGTGTAGACCGACGCTCCGAGGCCGTAGGGAGTGTCGTTCGCCACCTTGATCGCTTCGTCTTCGTCAGTCACGGGTAGGATCGACGCGACGGGTCCAAACAGCTCCTCCTGGTATGCCACCATCCCGCTGCCGACGTCGGCGAGCAGCGTCGCCGGGTACCACGCTCCGGGCCGGTCGGGCACCGAGCCGCCCATGACGAGGCGCGCCCCGCCCGCCACCGAACGTTGCACTTGATCGTGCAACGCGTCCCTCAGGTCGACACGAGCCAGCGGACCTAGCTCTGTACCGGCGTCCATGGGGTCGCCCATGGTTGCGGCCTCCAGCCGCGCCGTCAGCTTCTGCTCGAACGCATCGCGTATTGCGTCGACCACGACAAACCGCTTTGCCGCGACGCAGCTCTGGCCGGAATTGAAGAGCCTTCCAAGCGCGCAGCTCGCTACTGCCGCATCCAGATCGGCGTCCGCAAGCACGAGGGAAGGGTCGCTTCCGCCGAGCTCGAGCACGCACTTCTTGATGGCGGCGCCGGCCCGGGAGGCCACCGCACGACCTGCCCGCACCGAGCCCGTGAGGCTGACGGCCCGGACGAGCTCGTGGTCGATGACTTCGCCGGTCGCTTCGACATCGATGAAGAGGTTGGCGAACAGCCCCGCGGGGTATCCTGCGTCAGCGAATAGAGTCTCGAGCGCCTCGGCGCATCCCGGTACGCAGGGTGCGTGCTTGAGCAGTATGGCATTGCCGGCCGTTATCGCGGGGGCCGCGAACCGAACCACCTGCCAGAAGGGGAAATTCCACGGCATGATGCCGAGAACCACGCCCAGCGGCCGGTGCACCCAGTAGCTAGTCGTGGCGTCGGTAGGTGCCGGCACCGGGGCAAGGAAGCGCTCGGCGTTCTCCGCATAATAATCACAAACCCAGCCGCATTTTTCCGCCTCGGCAACCGCCTGCGCGAGCGGCTTGCCCATCTCGACGGTCATGAGCTGCCCGTAGTCGTGCGCACGCTCGCGCAACAGGGCGCCCAATGCGGTCAGCCGTGCAGCTCGCTCCGCACCAGGCTCACCTCGCCAACCGAGGTGCGCCTGGTGCGCTCTCTCGATGATCCGTGCCACTTGGCCGGACGACGTTTCCGCATACGTGGCGATCGCCTCACCGGTTGCCGGGTTTATGGCCATGAAAGTCATGGCCGCAATCTAGCGCACCTGAACATGAGTACGCTGGTATTCGAGCGGCGCTGCATCTCGCCCTGCTGCGTTGCTCGTCGATCACGGTCAGCAACTTCAGGGCTCGACCGTCGTGTGTCCGCTCACTCACGAAGTCGTAGGACCAGACGTGATTCCTATGCAGTGGCCCGAGCCGGATGCACGAGCCATCGCCCAGCCACAACCGGCCCCGTTTCGGCTGCCGCCTCGGCACTTTGAGCCCCTCCTGCCGCCAGATCCGCTCCACACGCTTGTAGTTCACCTGCCAACCCTCGATACGAAGCAGGTTGGTGATCTGACGATAGCCATACTGACCGAACCGACTCGCCAGCCGCACCACGTCCGTCGCCCCCAGTCGCTGACGCACCTGCACCACACACCGGCGTCTACGCTCGGGGCTCAGAAGTTTCCCTTGGCCGCTTCCTCCAGGATCAGCTTGTCCAGCGTCAGGTTCGCCACCGCTCGCTTCAGCTGCGCGTTCTCTTTCTGTAGCTCCTTGAATTGACGCGCCTGGTCCACCTTCATCCCACCGAACTCCTTCCTCCACCGCTAGTACGTCTGCTCGCTGATCCCGAGCTCCCGGATCACCATTGCCACCGTCTTGCCCCTCGCCAGACCTACTTCGGCCTCCCGAAGCGCCGTGATGATCTGCTCCGGCGTGTGTCGTCTCCTGCTCATTTCTGACCTCCTCCCTGAATCTGTGACCAGCG
>Ga0208879_1000175_pt1 | contig 69247 bp, 40 predicted proteins | sample Knorr_S15_td_Bot_FD_185605 | JGI IMG/M metagenome (GOLD analysis project Ga0208879, IMG submission 185605) | Marine microbial communities from Southern Atlantic Ocean transect - Knorr_S15_td_Bottom_ad_5009_LV_A (SPAdes) (version 2) | ecosystem: Environmental > Aquatic > Marine > Oceanic | place... | reverse complement strand
CAGTCTTAAGATCGACAAGGGATTCGCGGATGACACCGCTTGTATAGACACAATATTTGTAGCGGTCGGAGCGGAGCATGCGACCGGTGTTGTTTTCGGCCACCACATAGGGACGCCGGGCATTGTCTCCTCGCCCTTCGGCAACTGGCCGGAGCGTTCGGCCCAACAAATAATTGGGAATGGAGACCCCGGCGTAGTCACACAGGGTCGGCAACACGTCCAGGCCGTTGGAGACCAGACTATTATTGTCGACCACACCGGCGGGAATCACCCCCTTGTATTGCATCATGAAAGGCACTCCGACGGAGTTTTCGTAGAAGACGTTCTTCGAGGCCAGGCGATGACTGCCATCCATGTCGCCGTGATCGCTGGTGAAAATCACCAAGGTATTTTTCTCCAGGTCATGTACCTTCAAAGCATCCAGCAGGCGACCGATCTGGGCGTCGACCCGCTCGGTGAGGCGACAATAGATCCAGCGGTAGTTTCTCCAGTCACGGTTGTTGTAGTCCTTGCGGATCAACTTGGCGGGGGTGACGGAGATCTCCTTCATGTTCGCCTCGATGGCGTTCGGTTCCCGTTTGGGGACCGCGCTGTTGTCCGGCAGCGGAGGCAACTGATCCGCGGGTAGAGCCTGTGCCTCGCGGTATAGACGATCCACCAGGGGCTTGCCTTTCCGATTCGGTTGGCGGGCGTTATAGGCAAAGCAGATGTCATGCGGATTGATGAACGAAGCGACGGCAAAGAACGGTTTGTCCCGCTTCCGGGTCATGAACTCGATGCAGGCCTCCGGTAATTTGTCCCGCTGGTCCTTGCAATATTCGTCATAGCCGGCCTTGAGTGGTGTCAGTTCCGGCGCCATGTGAACCTTGCCGCCGTAGAAGGTGTCGTAGCCGCCGGCCTTGATCAGCTTGCCGAGCGAGTTGGTGCTGACCTCCTTCGGGATGGTCGCCTTCATTCCATTGTTGAAGACACCGAATCGTCCCGCCATTACCCCGGTCGCCATCGAGATCCGGCTGGGTACGCAAACAGGATTGCAGACATAGGCCCGTGAAAACCGAATGCCCGACCTGGCCATGGAATCGAGCGCCCGGGTTTTCAGATACGGATTGCCAGCGCTCGACAGCATCCTGGCATGATGCTGATCGGTGATGATGAACAGGATGTTGGGTTTGTCAGACTGCTCGACAGCTTGGCCAGTTGCCGCAAGCCGAAACGACAACGCGGCCAACACGCCTGCTACAAACAGTCTATTCATTGGTTTTCAACTCCGGTTTGTTGGGGAGCAATTGCATTGCGTCCAGGATCACGAATCCGGTCGTGTTTGCGTTCGTGATCTTGATGACGGTCGAATCAAACACTGTGCATGTTGGGTGCCAGGATAGGCTTGTTCCATTTATTCGTAGTGCGCAAAGCGCGCTGCTGTAATCTAATTACATGCAAAGTCTACAGTCTATCCGTTCATCAACGCCACTCCACTGGCTCACAAATACTGATAAACCAGCTGCGCCGCTTCACCTCGAGTAAGGTCTGCATCTGGATTAGAAGGCGCGGTGACTTTCTTCTTAAGCAGACCGGAAAGGATTTTTGCTGCTTGGGAACCGCTTACCTTTTTATCCGGGTGAGCGAGGGCGGTATTAAAGTCCTTGCTCGGTTCAAAGTCAAAGAAGGGCTGTTTGGACTGCGTTGAGTAATCGTAGAGCGTTTCGATGTATTTGAAGGCGGGATGCCCGCGCCGTACGTCTTCGAAGTGCGAGGCGGTAATGCTTAGCGGGATTTGAAGTCCGTTCACAGCCATTTGAGAAAATTCGCTCATTGTGATCGGTTCATTGGGGCGGAAGCGGTAGGCCTTCATTTCCAGACTGCTCAAACCTTTAGACTTCCCGGCCGTGTTGTAATCATCGATATCAGGTCCGGCCACTGCGCCGAGCAGGCTTAGCTTCTGGGCCGCAGTGAAGGCAGGCGCATCTGCGGGGAGGTCTGTGTAGAAAAACAGGATGCATCGCTGCTTTAAGAGTTCATCCTGGATTTGCTTAACGGGGACGTCTTTGAGTTCCTGCATATTGTCGATCGCCAAGGCGGCGGCAACACCCGCAGCCTGTCCCAGCGCGGACCATACAGGCTCCATCCGCACGCTGCACATGGCAACGTGCGTACAGGAAATACCCACAGGGAAAAGGATGCCGTTGTGCTGTTTGGGCACCAGTGTGCCGTAGGGTATCTGGTAGGGCCCTGTTGCATCATGCAGGTGAAGCGTACCTTCAGCGGCGCCTTTTCCGTAAGGGGGTTCCTTTCGGCCGTCGGGGCCTTGAACACGGTGTGCATCGATTCCGTAGATTCCAATGGCAACCGAATCTGGAAGCAGCGGCCCGCGAAATCCGTCACCGCGAAGATCCTTATGCAGATCGCTTTCCGTTAAGGTGTAGAGTCCTTCTATGCGGCGTCCCTGGCGCACGTAGATGCGGTAGGGGAAATTGCCGTTGTCCTGAAATTCATCGTCCGGGAGGCCTATGTTGGGCGAGCCTCCTTTGGTCTGAATGTAGTAGAGGTAGCCAAGGTCATGGTAGCGGTAGATTTTTTCGATTTCAACACGCTCCTCCCAGTCGGCTAAGACCCAACGGGTGCCGTGTCCTACTAAGTCGCCTCCCCAGTTGATTCCCAGCAGATCAAATTTTCCATTGGGTATGATCGGTTTACGTTTTGGCCCGCCGTACTTGGCTGGGTCGTAGCCGGGCGGCGGTTCCTTCAGGCGATAGGGATGGTCGGGCCGGCCGTAATCCTTTGCAGTGATTCTGTAGGTGAATGCCTGTGACCTGTGGTCGGCTTCACCCGTGCTCTCTGGAAGGATAGTGGAGGGCAACGTTCCCTTCACCCTGCGGAAATACGTTGTATAAATGAGTCCGGCGTGCGGCTCTTCCTTGGAGCGGGCTTCCCGTCCGATGCGGTAAGGTATGTCCGCATATTCCGCTAAGTCGGCTTCATAAGTGGCATCGATGATCACCTTGCCGGTATAGGTATGCCGTGTGCCGAGGTTTCCCTGATTGTCGCGCTCGCACGTAATGACGCCTGTGACCCGCTGGCCTTTCATTTTCACATCCACGGCTACTTCGTTAAAGCGCGTTGAGATGCTCTTATGCTCGGCGGTCATTTCAGCATAAATCCTGGCGGCTGTATGCGGTTCCCAGGCCCGACCTTCAGCTATATTCCAGCGCATCGGCGGGTTTTGCTTTATATGTTCCTTAACTAAAGGATCATCCGCCATCTCTGTGCGGTGATAGGCTTTTACGCGCTGGCGGAATTCCTCCATCACTCCGCTGTTCGATTCCACGTATTTGTCATCCAGTCTCAGCACGCCCGAAGAAAGCACTCCTCCGAGGCCAGGCGCCTGCTCGATGATGATCACCGTTTTATCGGCACGGGCAGCGGCGATGGCCGCGGCGACTCCGGCAGGCGTACCGCCGATGACAACGACGTCGTAATCATTTGCCTGCTTCGAGGCAGGAGCCGTGTTTCGCGCAGGCTTGCTTTGGAGTCCTGCAGTTGAAAGCAGGAGGCTGCAGATTAAAAGTAAGAATGTGATTCGTGTCATGATTTCACTTGTTATATTCTATCAAACATTAGAGGCGGTTCGCATCAAGGCGTCAATCCTCGCTGCGGTTCATTTAACTTGGGTAAATACTTTCTTAGTTTTTTGATAATTTTGGCATGAGCGCGTCCGGGTTCGCCGAAAGCCAAATTTGTCCATTCATTTGGGTCGGTACGGTGATCGTAAAGTTCTTCGCTGCCGTCGGCGTAGCGAATGTAGCGCCAGCGCTGGTCGCGGACGGCGTGGTTGTTCCACCCCAAGGTGGAAAGTGCGACATGGTCCCAATCTGCCTCCGGGTTTTCGAGCAAGGGCCGCAGACTGACCCCCTCGAGCTTGGGGTTCGCGGGCAGCCCGCAAAGATCGACGAGGGTGGGATAAATGCTCAACAGTTCGACCGGTTCGTCGGTCTTGGCTTCCACGCCATCGGGCACGCTGATGATCAAGGGGACCCGCGTGGTTCGTTCCCAAAGCGAGAACTTGGACCAGCGCTGTTTTTCGCCGAGATGGTAGCCGTGATCCGAAAAGAGGACGACGATGGTGTCCTTGGCATGCGGACCTTTGTCCAGCGCATCGAGCACGCGACCGAGTTGCTCGTCGGTCCAGCGGACGCAGGCAAGGTAGGCGTGCACCGCCTGTTGCCAGCGGTTCTTTTCCTTCATCCAGTCGTGCGTGGGAATCTTGGGATTGCTCAGCGACATCTTACGGGCTGCGCCCGGGATGTCATTCCAGTCCTCCGCGTCGACAGAGGGGAGTTTTACGCTCTTCAGGCTATCGTAGACCCGACGCGGTGGAAAAAAAGGAACGTGCGGACGATAGAACCCTAAGGAGAGAAAAAAGGGGTTCTCGTATTGTTTGCCGAGTTGCTCGACGACCCAGGTGGCGGTGACGTGATCGGTGAATTTCGTCTCCTCATAGTCCTGTGGCCCAAAATCCCAGGTACCGTGCCACCCTTTTGGTTTATTGTGAACTTTCCGATCGAGCCCCTTGCGCCACTGTCCGAGACGAGGCCCCACGACCTGCGCATGTTTCCGTATAACCGTACCGCCATGAAAGACCTTGCCTGCGGTCAGGGTCTGGTAGCCACTGGCGGCAAAGTGGTTGGGCAGGCTGACGTGCGAATCCAGAAACTGTGGCTCCTTGGAGATGGGGTAGCCATTGTCGTAAAACCCGGTCGAAGACGGACGGCGTCCCCACAGCAGGCTGATCCGCGAGGGGTTGCACATCGTGCCCTGGCAATGGGCGTTGGTGAAGAGCATGCCCCGGGCCGCGAGACGGTCGATATTCGGTGTCTTCGTTTGCGGGTGGCCGCCGAGGCAGCCGACCCAGTCATTCAAGTCATCCACCGCAATGAGCAAGACATTGGGCTTGGGTGACTTGGCGAAAACAAGAAGCGGAAACAATGTGACAAGAAATAAAAATACACTTTGCATGGGGAAACCTTGGAACAACTTCCATTGAACTTTTATCAACCTATTCATATTCCGGAATCTTCGTCCCTTTTTCGATCAGTAGTTCGACAATTTTCTTGTGACCTTCACGAGCCGCCCAATGCAAAAGGAGTCCATCCATACTTATCCTTCGCATTCACATTCACGCCAGTAGCCAAGTGTTGTTTGATTACTTCGATGTTTCCAGTTTCTGCAGCTTTGTAAATTGAGATTTCTGGCGTCGACTCCCCACACCCCGCCAACAGCACGGCTGCGATTGTTGTGATTAGTAAGTGTTTCATTTCCCTCAGCTTTTAATTCTTCAGCTGTCAAGGTGGTTCGATTGGCTAAGTTTGGCAAACGATTTTCCCGTTGGCCAAGCGGGAAAAAGAAAGGCCGGGCACATAATGCCCGGCCTCTGGTGTGTGTTCTCGATCAGGTCAGAACCCCATTAAGGAACTAACCACACTATGAGAAGTTACTCCACCCTTAACTATGACCAAACAACTAACATAGTTAATAGACTCGCAAGATTCTTAACCATAACCAAATTACTCGCTCACGGTTCGGCCAAACGTCGCCGGCTGATCCGGTTGCAGCGTTAGCGGACTCGTCGCACCTTCCACATCCTCCCACGGTCCCTTCACCGTCGGCGCCACCTGCAACTTGCCGGTGTACGTCACCGTCACCGTTCCGTCGGCGTTTCGTACCACGCCGATCGTCGGCTTGGCTGCCGGGGCTTCGCCCTCAAGGCTGGCGATGCTGTTCTGGGCCAACCAGGCAGCATCGTCCGCACTAAGTGTCAAACTCCAAACCGCGACTTCATCAATGAGTCCATCCCAATAGGCCTTGGCGCCGTCACCCAGGACGAACCGGTCCATCAATGCCGTGGTGCCCGCGGTGTTCTGCATGGCCAATGTCGGCTCATCGAGTTCCCCGTCAATGTACAGGTTGAACCCCACGCCATCCTCCCAGGTCATGACGACATTCTGCCAATCGGTCGTCTGGGTGCCCTCATGTGACTCCTGCTGGTCCGCACCGCGATTTTTGTTGCCGCCACTTTCGCTGGTGGTGATACCCAGCTTGATCACGTTGGAGCCGCCCGCAGTCGCGCCGGTGCTGTCGTAGCGCAGCCCCCAGTGGTCCCCGCCTCCGCTGTCGACCGCCTCCCAGAAACCTTTGTCTATGCCCGTGGAGTTGGCCTTAATCCAGATCGAGAGTGAGAAGTTGGCCAAGTCATTGAAGGCCGTCGCCAGGTCTTCCATCACCACCGTACCGTCAGTTCCATTGAAACTGACCGATCCGCCGGCACCAAAGGGATCCTCCGTGCTCCATTCGACCCCGCCAGACAGGGTGCCGGCTTCATTACCGAAGGTCGGCGCAGCCGTCTCGCCGTCCTGATCACTAAATATCCAGCCGTTATCCGGCGGAGGAGGACCACCGGCTCCCGGGGCTTCGCCTTCAAAGATGGCTCGGATCTGATCTTCGCTGAGCTCTCGATCGTAGATCCGCACATCGGCCATCGAGCCGGTGAGCATGCGACCGAAACCGTGGGCCAGCACGGCGCCAATATGCACGGGATACGGGTCAAGCCCTCTCGCGGCGTTCGTCCAGTCGATATCCGCATCCGTGACGATCGCTGTATCGATAGTCTGGTTGTCTCCACCGGTTCGAGGGTCCAAAACACCGTCTACGTAATGCAGGATCGCCTCACCCTCCGTCGCTCCATTGGGAAACACTGAGGCGACATGATGCCACTCGCCATCGATCACACTGGTGGTGGCATAATTCTGGCCGCCTGCATACTCCGTGCGCATCACGCCGCTCGCTCCATTTGCGCGGAGGTGCCACTTCCGGGCCGTCTCATTCGAGCCCCAAGCCATGTAGTAGGCATCGGCGTCGGTTGTCCGGACCCAGAACGCCACCGTTCGAGGTTCACCTCCTCCGATCCCTGGGAAAGGGGTGGCAATGAAGGAATTGGCACCGCTAAACTCGACGGAGTTTTGCTGTGTCGGAGGTCCATCACTCCAACTGATTTCCGTTTGCGCCCCGTTTTCAGCGAGCGGCAAGAAACCATCTAATCCTCCCACTACCTCCCTGAATACGTCACCGGAGCCTTCGTTCAGCGGCCAATGGGCAATCAAACCAGGCACAGCCTGGGCAGGTACAGGGATGCCACCAGAGGTCACACCGGCTACCTCAGCGGCACTAAGGGCACGATTCCAGATGCCGACATCGTCGAGGAGGCCCGTAAAAGTACGCACACCATTTGCCATCTGGCCAAGATAGATGTTGCTAAGCGGATAGCTGGTGTCTGACGAGTAGGGGATTTCATGCAACAATTGACCATTAAAATATAGCTTTGCTTTGCCGTCTTCATTGCCCCATGTACCAGCAATATGATGCCATAGACCATCAGTCAATAAGATCGGTGAGACTGGTGCGGTTCCAGGAGCGTCACCTTTTTCGGGATCGGAATGAAGGTGAACGTTGTCGGGACTTCCACGAAGATAGAATCCGAACTCACCGCCATTCCAGAAGTTACCAGGTTGTTCGACCATGATGTGCATTTCGTTTTCCGGGCCGAAACCGCCGCCGGTTGTATTGTCGCCGCCCCACCATATCGTGTTGATACCTCCGACCACCCCCGTCATGTTCACCCAGAACGCCACCGTACCCGCGTCCGAGTCCAGCCCCATTGTATCGGCCGGCAGCGTAAGAACGTCTCCTCCGTCGAATTCAAGCGCTCCATCCATCCGTCCGGCTGCCCACTGCGGATCGCCGGACAGCGTGCCGTCGTTGCCGTTGCCACTTGAATCAGAGGCAATGGTACCGTCGGTTTCATCGAGCGGCCAGTGACCCATCAAGCCCTTGGTTAATGTCCCACCAGCAACCTCACGGCGCTTTGTAGACTGCGCTTCAAAACTCCATTCGGCGGAGCGCTCATTACCATTGGATTCCTTAAAGGACACGATGGCTGTATTCTTAACGCCTGCGCAACAAAAGGCTTCCGCCGCCAAACCTCCAGTGTAGCTGATCGTCACGATGTCACCACTCTTGGACACATCCACAGCAACCTCTTTCCCGTTCAGGGTCATCTTCACTGAAGACTGATCCACCGTGGTCGCTGAACCATTTTCAATCACAACTTCAATCGATGAGGTGGATTCAACCCTTTTCTTGCCCGGAGTCGGCATGATCGAAACCACCGCTGCACGGCCAGTCGAATCACCGATGTTGTACGCCTTGATGGCATCGGCGTTGTCGGGATCGTTGACCAGGATCTTCGCGCCGTCCACGACGGAGAAAATCTCGATGTTGGCTCCGCCGCCACCTTCCCACCACAAGACGCGCAACGGGTAGTAGCCTTCCTCAGTGACGACGATATTTAACAGTGAGTCCGCGGCACCCCGGCTGCCGTTGAACAGGCCGATTTGCTGAGCTTCGATGTCCCGGAAGTTTATTCCGATCGTGGCACTGAAGCCGTCGTCGGAGTTGACACCCAGGGTTTGGAAGCCTCTTTTCAGGTGCAGGACGGTGAGAAATTCCCCGGCGATACCATCGGTCGAATCCCCCCAGCCAGGGATGTTCGGGAACATTTGATCCTCGCCAAAGTTGCCGATGTTGCCGCCCTCGTCCTGGTTCATGTTAACGTAATCCACATCCTCCGGAGCGATCGACCAGCCTTCCCAGGCGTCCGGGTCGGCCTCGTTCAGATAGGGGAGCGGATTGTCATCGTCATCCACATCGTTCGGGTTGAGGTATTCACCACGGATTTGCTTCTCGGCGTTGACCCACTGGTTGCCGTGTATTTCGACTGGACCCTCGGTTTGGATGGCACTGATCTGGGTCAGGTTCACCCGGAAACCGCCCTTGTCCTTGTTAACATCGCTCATGGAGTATGCAGGGGAGATCGTCTGGTATTCGGTGGTGACGGTAAACGCAAAGTCCAGCGAGTGGGCGTTGCCACCCGTGTCGTTGAACGCAATGTTTAACGCATGCTCACTTCCAGTTGGGGGAAAAGCTGCAAACGTATAATTGAGGGTGTGCACGCCATTGGCACTGTCAACGGTGACGTCCACTACCTCGCCATTGAGGGTGGCCTTGAGGGTGGCGGCATCGAGTTTCAGGCCGAAATCCTCGACGATGGCACTAAAGCCACTCAGGCCGCCGGAGAACGAGGAGAAACGGGGAGGAGTCTGGTCACCAGCTGGAAGGCTGAAGTTGTCCTTCAGGATCAGGCTCAGCAGGGCCGGGTCAGTGGCTGTGACGATGCCACCGTTGCCTTCCCGCTGTGCACTGACGGTAACCACGTCGTCAGCGGCCAGGTTCTCCAACAGGACCACCATCGAGCCGGACACCTCGTCGTGGGCACTTGCGTGGCGGTTATAATGGCTCTTGGTCTGGGCACCGGGCACTTCCGCGCCATTGACTTCGACGGTGATCCGGGGGTTCGCACGGGCATTGCCTCCCTCGAGAACATCGTTGTAGGCGAGCAGATAGCTGCCCGCTTTCTTGATGACGATGTTCTGCAGATCGTCTCCGCCGTGGCCGAATGTGTTTGAATCGATCACTCGATCCTCCTCCTCCCAATACACCTGGTCCTTGTTATCCGGGTTCCAGTTTTCACCGTTGAACATCTGGGTGGCCGTGGCATGGAACAGGCCGTCCGTGCTGATTTTTTCTATGAAGATGGAGGCCAATTTGCCACCCAAAGTCACATCGCCAGCAGCGGCGCGCATCTCGAGATAGATGGTCAAATCAGTGTTGGCTTCGGCGGTGTTGACGACGCCGGAAAAGTGGATGGAAGCCACGTTGTGGCCACTGGCGTTGCGGATGTAGCCCTGCTGAGCCAGGCCGCCAATGGCCCACTCGCCGTCCTCGGGATCGCCCAGCAACAATGACAGTCCAACGCCTGCACGGGCCACGTTGCCCTGCAGCGGGACGTTCACGGTGACGAGATAGCTGCCCTGGTCCTTGAGCGTGATTGCGGAGTCGGCTGCAGAGAAGGCGCTGCCCTCCCGGCCCACGCCGTCCCACTTCAGATACATGTCCTCCTCCCCCGCGGCGCGGTTGAGGTTGTCGTTGCCTGTTCCAGCGGAGGTGGAGCCGAACACATTGCGGCCGTCATCGAGCAACTCAACGAATAGGCTGGCCGTGCCCATGTCGGTGCGCGCGTTTGTGGCCGAGCCCCGGTAGGTCTTGACCGTGATCACGTCATTGGCCTTCAGCCCGGGGATCAACTGGGCGATGTGCGCCGAGGATTCCGTGTGGCCGCCGGCGTTGCGGATGTAAGTGCACCGGCTGATGGCACCCGGCACTGCCTCATCGTTGACAAAGACTTCCAGCGTGTCCACCGAGCGCTCGGCAGCGCCTTGAATGGGCAGGGTCGCCGCCACAAAGTAGTCGCCGTCCTTCGTGACCGTTAGCTGGGTGGCGTCAGCGAGCGAATGCTTGAATGCCGTCGGGTCGATGGACGAGTGGGCCGACCAACTGATCAGCTTGGGGTTGGTTCCACGCAGATCGGTGGATCCGCCGTCCAAAGAGGTTCCCTGCAGCCATGCTGCGTTGCTTACAGCGGCCGAGGTGGAACCAACGACTCCGAACAGGATGGCGGCAGACGCCACCAATTGCATAATTACTTTTTTCATTATTTTGGTTGGGTTGCTGTTGAAATGTACTTCTCCAAGCTTATTGCAGACAATCGTTCCGGCCGATTTTTCAAAGATAAGCTTGGACAACGCCAGGAGATTTGGCTAAATTCGGCGTTAGCACAAACCCTTTTTTATAGCACGGCTGCGATTGTTGTGAGTAGGAGGTGTTTCATTGGTACTGTGAGGCGAGTGTAAAAGCTACCCGTTACGGGCGCAGCAGGCCGATGATGGTGCGAAACTTCAGCGGATTGTCGCCCGGGTTTTGTTTGCCAACATTGTTCTGTCCACGATCCCAAAGGCTGGGGTTGAACGCCGCCTTGGTGGTGCTGAACGACACGTGCGAGTCGCCCCAAAGGGCATTGATACCGGTTGGGTTGTCGTTTGAGGTGTGCGGCCGAGTGGCCTCGATGTGAATTATGTCGGTGACGATGGAGCGCTGGGAGGAAAAATCACTCGCCTTGGTGGCTACCAGGCGCCATTGGGCCTCATTGTCGCTCTTGGAATTGGGCCTCGCCGGTCTGTCAGACTGCGGATAATACATGTAGTTGACCCGAACCCATCCGCGGTAGCACACAGGCCAGGGCACCCGGGCGTTCTTGTAGTTCTTCAGTCCCAGCCAGCCGATTCTCAAGCCGGGATCGTAAAACGACTCTCCCGATGTGATCAGGCCGGCCGTGTAGAGAAAACCGAGGTTCATGGGGAACTTCGTGTTTGCCCGCTGGCCGTCGGTGCCGGAAAACATCAGGTAGCTCATCCACGGCTGGGAGGCGCGGTCCTGTTCCGGGTTGAACAGGGCGGGGGGCACTCGGTCATCCTGATCACCCGAATAAGCCGCCAACGCCAGCCCTAGCTGCCGCAGGTTGTTAGTGCAACTAGTGCGCTGAGCCTTGTTTTTTGCCTGGCTTAGAGCCGGAAGGAGCAACGCAGCCAGGATCGCGATGATGGCGATCACCACCAGCAGTTCAATCAACGTAAAGCCTCGGCTTGGTTTAGTTTTCATTTGCCTTCAGTTTTCAATTCTTCACCCGTCTTGCCGCCCAGATGGCCTTGATGGTTCCTTCTTGCCGCTGGCCTTTGGGGGGCGTCATGCTGGCCGTGTAATGTTCGAATCGCCGCAATGGGAGTTGGAAAAATCCATTAGGGTCGGTTTCGCGCACCCATTGATAGGCGTATTCTAGCCATTCATTGCGATACGCCTCCGGCTGTTTGATGAACCAGCCAATCTCATCCCAGCCCCAGACATGCAACCGGTCCGATTCGCGGTATTGGCCGGGGTGATCCGAGCTACCGAAATTGTCGATTTCGACGATATAGGGCAAGGCCTCGCACGACCATCCGCTTGGGGTGCGACCACCGACGCTTCGACCGTAGATACTGTCGCTGAATCCTTTTTCCAAGATCGCTTGGTAGGGCTTGCCTTTGACAGATTTGGGCCGGGAGGGGAATGAGTGCAGGTCGAACATGAGTTCGCCGTCATGGACGATGCCCCCCTTGGGGACATGGGCGTCGCAGAGGACCATGTGGCGTCGGGCGTGTTTCTTTGCATAGATACGAAGGCGAGCCATCATATCGCGCCAGTGAACGTGGTCTTTGTCGCGGTCGTCCATGATTTCGACTTGCCCGAAGTGAATCGCTTCGAGGCCCATGTCGATCCACCGCTTGCCAACATAGACGAACCACATCCGGGTTTCCAGGCGGCTCATGTCTGGGACCGAAGCGCCTTTGCGCCAGTGATCAACGCGATGACCGAAGGGATAGATCATATCTTCATAGCGGAAATTCCGTGCTTCCGGTTTTAGATCGAATTCCTCAAGAACGGAGGCGGGAATGGGGATGTTGTTCACATCGGTCGTGATGATTTCGAAGATGGCCCCTTGGAGAACGATGTCGGGATCCATTTCATGAATGCGTTTGACAAAAGGCTCGCCCTTTTTGGCCAAGGCGTCGATGCGCGATTCGCTGCCCCACATCCAGATGACGCGTCCGGCGAATTTGACGCCGGTGTTTTGCATCATGCGCAAATCATCGTCTGAGGTCAGATGAAGCAAGGAGGCGACAGTGGCGCTGCGGGCCATGTAGTTTTCCAATACGGGACGAGAGATTCGCCCATCGAAACGATAATCGAGTTTCGCGAGGGGCACCTTGGCGGCCGTCTCGGTAGCACGGGATGTGAGAGGGGTCATGCAAATGAGCACCCAGACGACGCCTAGGAGTGATTGCGCAAGCAATTGCTTTCGCAGGGTCTCCGGGGTGAAGCTGGAAAATGTCATAGCGTCTATCTTCATGGGGTTATATCTCCTAAGGCTTTCGGGCTTTCTTTCAAAACCACTTCATGTTCATGATGGATGAGGCAGCTTCGTGAATTGAGATGTCTGGTGCTTTGGCTGTCGGCGGAGCCGACTGCTGCGACTCACCACACCCCACCAACACCACGGCTGCGACGATTGAGACGAGTATTGATTTCATAGCGAGGGAACCGGAATCCCGTTGAGCGCAGTTTTCAAGCCATTTTAACTGTTGCCGCAAAAAGCCTTCAGCCTTAAAAAATAAGGGTTGATGGCTGAACCTCAATCATACGAGCCGGAGAAACTGACCAGCGGAGTCACATGATGGACTTGAAGGAAACCGAGACGGAGGAAAACTACATTTGCCGCTTGGCGACAGGATTGTGCACGGTCTGGAACAACAACCCTGCGGCGTTCAAGTGGTGGAGAAAACAAACCTTGTTTCCTTCAAAATGCCAACGATTTTTTCAGCCTAATAATACTGGATTTTGATGGTTTTGGCTGCTGACGAGATCCCTGAATCATTTCAGTTTAGTCCTCCATGTACCAGAACGAGTGGACCACGTGCTTTCTCCCGTCAATCGCCCAAAGCGCCTGAAAGGAGACCCGCTCGACGTGGCCATCCAAGAGCGTGTTGTTGGATCCATTGCTGTGAACCGTCGGGCGACCGTAGTTGAACGGTGTTTCAGGATACTGGGGCATCGTGTCCACTTTCCCGTCCAGGTTGAAGTCAACTGTGAACCGGTAGGCCTGATCCACCGGCGAATAAACATAGTGCGTCACCGTGTCCATGAACATCATCGCATCAGACGGATTCCGTATGCGTGAGGCATTCAGTGGCGGCGTCCGGTTGCCGTAGTAGAATGGGCCACTGAGCGGGTCGCCATAGGCGCCAAAGTTCGCACCGATCCAGCAGTTCCAGGCGCTTGAGGATTTCTTGGAACGCGAAAACGGAACCAACCCCACGCTCCCGCCGGGGCACTTGCGCAACTCATAGTTGTAAACCTCTCTTTGGGTGAAGAACTTCCCGTCATCGGTCTGCTTTGCGACGTAGGGGGCCAGCTTGGCGTGCCAAAATGCCTTCGTGTAATCGGTGGATAAATCGCCAAAGAGCGGCAGTAAATCCTCGTAATCATCCAGATACATCGCTGTTGCCATACTCCAGTTGCGCATGTTGGACAGGCAACGGGCCGTCTGACCTTTTGCCTTGGCCCGGCTCAGGGCTGGCAGCAGTAGCGCGGCCAAAATCGCGATGATGGCGATCACGACCAGCAGTTCGATCAGCGTGAAACCCCGTTTTTTTTGAGAAGAGAAAAGCAGTTTCATTTTATTGCGCGGTTACCCAACGCAAGTTCAACTCCATACGGCCCACACCACACCAGAAGCACGGCTGCGATTGTTGTGAGTAGGAGGTGTTTCATTTACTAAAGATGAGGCAACTCAACCAATGATTAACTTCATCAACTACAAAGAAAATAAAAAAATAATCAATTGGGTTTGCATGCTCACTCGCCGATGGGCAGGAGATCAATACCTTCCCCCTCCTCGGGTGGTCTGATGCGAAACCGCATTGCAAGGGTCTCGGCCCCGAAGGGGCCGAACCTGTTCTTGATTCTCTGTCGAACACCGACAGAGAAAATCGAGCCATCTTTGAGAAGACATGCGTTGGGATAATATTGCAAAGGGCCAAACTTGTAACCACGGTCCGGTGCCGACTTAATCCATGTCTTAGCATTGTCCCGGCTATAGATCACCTGTCCGTTGCCTCCTGATCCTCCGCAGAAAACCAGCACCGCCAGCTCATCTGGTCCCTGGATTAGTTCCCCGCGCTTCATCGTTCTCCCCTTTGAATCACCGCGACCCGCGAGGAGGCGTCGAGGCTCAGACCAGGTCAGGCCATGGTCGTAGGATTGAATCCACTCCGAAAACGGTCGCGAAGCCATACCCAAGCTGCCGTCCGGCAGATATCCGACATTCTTCTCATCCCCAGGACCTTTTTGTTCGAAAACAGAGGTGACCTTCCAACTTTCCCCCTTGTCCAATGTCTTGATCAAAGCCATGACATGGCCATCCCTCTCGGGCCAGCCTTCACCGACCGGAAAGGGCGTGCCGGTGGCCAGCGCGACCAGCCCCCCATCACGGGGATCCTCCATCAGTCCCTGAACGGCTACCGAGAGAACGAAGGGGCCCGTCAACCGTGCGATTACCCGCCAGGTTTCCCCGTTGTCATCACTGCGATGCACCACAAATGGCTGGGGAAACCGGTTTGCTGCGATTTTGGAGAATGCCAGGGGATCCGCCGGCAATCCCTTGCTCAGGTCGGGGCGAACCCAACCCCGGTGGGCTTCGACGTTATGCGCCGCGAACAAGGTTCCGTCGCTCATCTGGATGAGGCACTCGATGCCTTCCGACCCCCGGACGTGAGGAAATGGACGGGGACGCGACCACGTCTTGCCATTGTCTCTGCTCCGGATCCAGTAGTTGCGACCCCCTTCCGGGGCCTTGTTCTTCTCGTGCCATTCCTTGAGAACGGGATTCGCCGAGGTCATCTGCTCCAGATAATCGGGGGGGAAGTCGAGCGGCGTCGGCCACGAGGCGTGCCAGTAGCCGGCCTGGAAGCTCACGAGGAGGTCGCCGTTCTTTAGGCAAACGACCTTCGGCCAGCCACAAAACCCTCCAAAGCCCTGGAAATACTCCGGCGTATTCACCGTGGGGGACACGAGGACCTTGCGGAACTTGTCAAAAGCCCGGGCCGGTTCCGCACTGGCTGGAGCCAAGCCTCCGGCCACCACCAAAAGCAGGCTAATGAAAGTTGATTTGAGCTTGGTTTTTTTCATTGGCATTCGCAGAGATAAAACATGACTAACAGCAGGGATGCAAAACGCAGGCCTGATTTGGCCGAGCGGGAACAAGTAATTCAGAATCCTGTCCAAATGAGTGACTCGTCGCTGGAGATTTGAGATCCAATGCACACCAGATTCTTTCCGCATTAATTGCCCGTGGCCAAGCGGCGGTACTGCCCCAAAACGGCCCAGAGGTTGACGGGATTGAAGGTGCCGCCGTAGCTAATATATTCGGCGTGCCCATCGGCGAATGAATAGTTGGATCCCCCGCTGTTGCCCTCTTCCCCGTTGCGCTTGTGCATGTTCCAGACCAGTTCCTGCCATGCGTTGCCTTTCCCTTCCATGAAATCCATGAAGAAATGAGCGCTTTCGGCATTTTTCGCTCCGTAAACAATCGTCCCGGCCGGTTCATCAAGGTCCGTGTCGCGGATGGCCCTATCGAACAGGACCAGGTCATTGAATGGAAGGCCTTGGGGAGCTAGTAAAAAATCATTCCATCCGTTGATCATGTAGCTTCGGGGAGCCACGTCTGCCGGGTGAACCTGACGGGAACCCGACGCCGGCGGCGGTATTTTGCGGTCGCTTGGGCAAACCAAAAGTCCGGTGTTTGAATAGTATCGCAACAGGCGTCCCGGCCAGCAGGGATGGCCATGGTCCATTCCCCGGGTTCGGGGCGGATAGGCTCCATCGGTGTCGTCGGCGTAGAGAATGGTAGAGGTGATGATCTGCCTGTGGTTGTTCAGGCAGGAAGCCTTCAGGCTCGATTCCCTGGCCCTGCCCAGCACGGGAAGCAACAACGCCGCCAGAATGGCAATGATGGCAATCACCACCAACAACTCCACCAGGGTGAATGCGCATCTCGTGGCGAAATTCATCCTAGCTGACCGCTCTTGTAGTCGTCCTGCAGGAAAAGTCGGTGGCTTCATCGGGCTAAGGGGTGTCATTATCATCCGAGCCGATTCGAGGTTGGCGATGCAGAAGGCAGGCACGGATGGTGTTGTAAGGCTTCATGTCCTTGATAAGGGCAATGGCGGTCGTTTCGTCCACCATCTCCACGATGGTATACCATCCCCAGTTGGACTTGGGCTTTTCTGTCGCCCACAGCATGTTTGCATACCAGCTCCTACCCGCGTCACTGCTGAGGGCAAGCCTCGGAGGGCGATGATACCCGCAGAGCAACACATTGTCGGGAAGCTGCACCACTGAGCCATGCGATCCGGGCAGGGTCTCGACCGGGCTGGACCACGTCCTGCCTCCATCCCAACTGTTCACGCGACACAGGCCAGTCCTCTCGCCACGCGGTTCACCGGGGATGATGTCTGAAACACGATCCTCGGTGCGCAACAAACCCACCAGGCCACCGTTGTCGAGCTTGGCCACCGCGGGTTCACTAAAAATCATCATGTTGCCGGGGTTCCCATGACCGATGATCGAGAAACTCCAGGTCGCCCCTTCATCGCTGCTGAGCAACACCGCCGAACTCAGCCACTTGGGCTCGAGATAACCGGCCACCGGGACCACGAGTGTTCCATCATCCAGTTCCAGCAATCGTCCACCGGTCCACACCCACGCGTTGGCCAAGCGCGAGGCGTCAATCGCGTTCCCCGCCGTCCAACTTCTGCCCCGGTCACGACTGTAGGCCAAGCGTAGGGGCTTCTCGGATACCGCCATCAGGCGACCGTCGCGGCGGACGCCCAGGGTGCTGATCGTTCGAACCCCATCCTGCAAAATCCCCACGTAAGGCTTGGACCAGGTTTTCCCGCCATCGGTGGACTGGATGAAAACCGGCCTGTCACCGCCAGGGACCACCAGTGCAACTAGGGTTCCATCCAGCATACGCACAAGACATGGGACCACGTGATATCTCTCTTCCTGACTCGCTGGTGGGCCCTGATAGATTAGCCTCGGCTTGGTAGGCTTCCACTCCACCTCCTGGACCTTGGAATACGAGTAGCGCAAAAACAGCTCGTAATCCTTTTCGCCTTCCGCAAAAACCAAAGATCCGAAGCCGGCATTGCAGAGAAACAGGATTACAGGTATTCTTAGGGACCCAATGATCGACCTTAACTTTTCCATGATGCTTGGACAGGAATAAAGACTACCGAACAGGGGTTTAATTTTCATCATTTTTCTCTCTTGGTCGCCCACAGCATGGCTGGACCCGTGATGCCGCCGGTGCCCAGTTCGCTCGACTGACGGTTGCTGGTTTTCTCGGCAATTAGATTAGGTTCACCGAACCGGATAGCCTCTTGAGCGTCAAATTCCCAAGGCCTATCAAACGGGACGAGACCGCTCTCAACCAGTTTCATTTGCCTTCAGCTTTCAATTCTGCATCACTTTTTGATATTAGTCGGGGTACAAAAATGAATTCAGCCCAGATGGGGCGATGATCTGAGAGAGGTTTGCCATATTTCAACCACTCTGTTTTGTAACGAGTCATTTGAATTTCTTCTTCTGGATTGTTAAATGCGCTATCAATTATTCCCCCGTTTGTTACTTCTATGGCAAAAGTCCTACTCCTAAAGAAAATGTGATCAATCACTCCTGATTCATTCCCAGTCTCAATATGCTTATGGGTGCTGATCTTTGCCGTATCAATCGCAAGTTCCTTCCATATGGATTTCATCCCAACTGTTTTAATTGATTTCAAGGCTCCTTTGTCCAATTGATTATTTAGGTCTCCCAGAATGATCAGGTTATCATGCATAGAACCTCTGATCACGTTTTCTGCAATATAAACTGCTGCAGATTTCTGAACCTCTGGCTGGCCAGGTATGTGGGTTGAGTAAAGCATTAGCGGTACGCCCTTTATGTTAGTTTTTGCTGATACTAGAGATGCGGGTTTCCATCCTTTGGCGTTTATTTCAACTTCCCCCTTATCAAATAGTGGAAACCGACATAAAATCGACTTGTATTTATTCTTGTGATTGGCAGAGGAAACTTTGCCCACATGGACATGATGCATGCCTAATACGCGACCAACACGGGCTGTCCAGTCGCCATCAGGCACTTCGTTGAAGCAAATAACATCCAAGTTATATGGTTTGAACATTTGCCCTATTGATTCAGGTTGTGCCCATAAACCAAATAGAACATTGTAAGTGGCAAATCGTATTTGAGTTTTCTTTTGTGTTTCTACATTTCTTTGGTGAATTGAAGTTTTTGAAAAAACTCCACTTTTTTCCATCTGAGACCCCGTAGTCGAAAAATATTGGCTCACTTGACATCCCATCAACAGCGCGGCTGCGATTGTTGTCACGACTGTTCGTTTCATTTTGCGGAGATAGTCATCGTGTTGAGAGCGGTTTCCAAGCCTGTTTACTCATCGTTTCACCAAATCCTCAATCGGGATTCGCTCGAACACCAAGTGTGCCCCGCTGCCTTCATAGACAATGCCGACGTGCCTGTCATCGACCCGGCTCAGGCTTGGATAGCCCTTGCCACGACCCTCATCGAGCAGCAGACGGTGCTTGGCCGGCCATGTCTTTCCCTCGTCGAAACTCACCTGGATACTTTGATTCGTCCTGCTCTTCTGCGAATGCGGGTTGGCGAACAGCAATACCGACTTCGACTTGCCGCCTTCACGGTAATCGAAACGGTACAGGCTGCCGTTGCAGTTGGGCTCGATGATGCCCATGCGATTGGTTGCATGCGGCGTCCATGTTCGGCCGAGGTCGCGTGTTACGGCGATGGTGCGAAACTTCGTCGGGCTCTCTGTGCGGCAGTTTAGTATCAGCGAGTCGTCGGCCAACTGCACTGCCTGGCACTCAGTGTTGCCAAACGATGCCGCCGGGCTGACCGTCCACGACTTGCCGTGGTCTTGGCTGATGAGCAGATTGGAGAAATGACGATCCGCCTCGTCGCGCCCCTGCGTGGGCATCACGAGCGTGCCGTCTCTTAACGCGATACCCTGCTGCGGCGATGGCGCGTAAAGAATCCACCGCGGATCCTTCCACTCACGCGTCATGTTCTCCAGCTTCGACCACGTTCGTCCGTCGTCAAGCGATCGGATCATCACGAATTGCGCGCTCCTGCCAATTTCATGCCCCGGCTCTGATCCGCCAGAATTCCACTGGTGCGTGCCTGCCCGACCGTTCATCCAAACCGCGAAGACAAAAATCTCGCCTGTTTCCGGGTCGACGATGATGCCCGGATCGCTGCAACCGTTTACCTCCTGTGGCATCCCGCGAAACGTGCCCATGTCCATGATGACCTGCTGCGCGCCCCAGGTTTGTCCCCCGTCGGTGCTGCGCAGGAGCCCGATATCGATGTCCTCCTGTAAATCCTTGCTTCGCCTCCGCCGCATGTCGTAGACCGCCAGCAACGTTCCCCTGGCCGATGTCGCCAATGCCGGGATACGATAGGTATGCACCCCGTCATCCCAATGTCGCCGCAGCGCAATCCCGATACGCTTACGCACATTGGGTGTTTCATCCCGTGGCACCAATCGACCCGTCGAAGTCTCGATCGATAGAACCCGCGCATCCGTCTTGCCTGATAAATTTGCCGCCGCTTTTGCCCGGCACGACAGCCAGAAATGATTCGGCCCGGCCCTCAGTCGAGCGTGCCCCTTGAATACAACCAACTTATCCGACCGCAGCCGTTCGCCAAACGGTTTCTGTGTGGAAAAGCCATCATCAACGCCCGTGAAATAGAACTGCAGCGACTCCAGCTCCATCTCTCCTTCCAATTCAACCGCGATGGCTTTCACCTGCACGAATGGCCTCTTTGCATTGATGGTGAGTTGCAGCAGCGAGTTGTGTTCATTGCGAATCAGCACCGGCCGCACCATTTGCCGTGTGACTGCCCCGAGTTCCGCGCAGCGCGCCAGTGGGGGAAGCAGCACCAAGATAAAAATCAGGAGGTGTTTCATTTGCCAGCGGCTTTCAATTCGGCACCCGTCTTGGCACCGTGTTTGCGTAGGAGATCGATGGTTTCAGTGAAATTAAGCATGCTGGCTTGATCCAACGCCATTAAATTAAAAGGATTTGTAAAATGAACATCCGCACCATTTGCAATCAAAAGTTCGACGACCTCCTTGTGGCCAAAAGCAGCCGCAAAATATAAAGGAGTCCCTCGACCATTTACATTCGCTTCATTCACATCCGTGCCAGCAGCCAAGTGCTGTTTAACCGCTTCGATGTTCCCATCAGCGGCAGCTTTCCAAATTGAGATGTCAGATGCCGATGGCCCACACCCCACCAACAGCACGGCTGCGATTGTTGTGAGCAGGAGGTGTTTCGTTGGCGATTAATCAACCGGCAGGTCATCTGCCCTTTGTAGCTTTTAGAGCGTTGATTTGCGAGGAGAATATTAACAGGCATGCAGAAAGTGGCATGGAATAATCTCGAAATTTGGTATGCACTATTGTATGGAACCCCGTGTGTCATCTCCCGCCATTCCCTGGTTGATAATGTCGATAGCAAGAATCTTAAAAATCCTGTTTATTGCGTTGTTAGTTTCGAGTTACTCCAACGACGGCCTCTGTCTGGACAGGCCAAATATTGTAATAATCATGGCCGATGACATGGGTTACGGCGATGCCGGATGCTTTGGCGGAAAACATATCCAAACGCCAAACATCGACCGACTCGCAGCCGAGGGTATGCGTTTCACCCAATGCTACGCCGGTTCCACGGTTTGTGCGCCGTCGCGGAGTGTGTTGATGACCGGGCTTCACACCGGGCACACTCGCGTGCGCGGGAACTTCGGCAAGGGCGGAGTGAAAGGCCTGGGAGGCGGGAAAGGGAGAGTCCCGCTACGCGCGGAAGATGTCACGGTTGCCGAGGTGTTGAAGGGAGTGGGGTACTCGACCGGCATTACAGGCAAATGGGGGTTGGGCGAACCGGTAACGGAGGGCACTCCAAACCGGCAGGGGTTCGACGAGTGGTTCGGCTACTTGAATCAACGCCGGGCGCACTCGTTCTATCCGACATTCATTTGGCTGAACGAAGGTCGCTTTGATTTACCCGGCAACGCGGACGGCAAACAACAGCAATACACGCACGATTTATTCACCGGCTTTGCGCTCAGCTTCATCCGCAAAAACCAGGGCAAACCTTTCTTCCTCTACCTGCCTTACACGGTGCCGCATGCTCGATTTGAAATCCCGGATCTCGGCCCGTACGAAAATAAAGAGTGGCCGGAGCAGGCCAAGGTCTACGCGGCAATGATCACCCGGATGGATGATCACATTGGCAAAATAATGGCGCTTATTAAAGAGTTGGAGGTCGACAAAAAAACGATCGTGTTTTTCTGCAGCGACAACGGTGCTGCAGATCGTTACGACGGTCTTTTTGATAGCAGCGGCCCTCTTCGCGGAGCGAAGCGAGCCATGTATGAAGGTGGATTACGAACGCCAATGATCGCCCGTTGGCCAGGCAGCATTCCGGCGAACACAACCAGCGATGCCATTTGGTCGTTTGCTGATTTTCTTCCGACTGCTGCCGCCCTTGCCGGCGCCAAGCCGCCTAAAGGGTTGGATGGCATTAGTGTTTTGCCCGTGTTGCTTGGCCAAGCGCACCAAATCAACGATCGTTTTTTGTATTGGGAATTTTTTGAGCGCGGTTTTCAACAGGCTGCCCGTTGGAGAAATTGGAAAGTGGTGCGCCCGAAAAAAGGGGCCGATCTGGAGCTATACAATTTGGCCAAGGACATCGGCGAAAAGAAGGACGTCGCCAACTTGAATCCAAAGATTGTTTCTATTTTTGAGCGGCACCTAAAAACGGCTCGAACAGAGTCGGAAGATTGGCCGGTAAAGTAACCCTACTTCGCGGTCGAGACTTTGAAGTTTTTGAACTGCGACAAGCGACCGGGCATCAACCGCAGGCCGACGCGGCCCTTTTGAATGGTCGGTTTGTCCTCGTTTTTAAGGTGGAAAAGCTGCGTTTTTTTGGGATGCCTAATCTCCATCCACAGATCCTTCGCCTGTTTGATGATCGTGATATGCATCCACTGCTGATCCCCGAATAAGCCAGTGTTGAAAAACGAACCGGTCAGTTCGGTGCCTTTGAGTCGTTTGTTTTCGCTCGGTAGATAACGGCGGCCACGAATGTAATCCTTCGGATAGGCGGCGTAACTGATGTGGTACGTGTGCATGTTCATGAAGTAGTCGCTCATCGCCGCCAAGTTCCGCTTGTTCGACCACTTCGAGATATCCTCAACGCAGCCGTTTTGCCCGTCACCAATTGCCTGAATGTAAATGATGTTTACTCCCTTGTTGTATTGATCGACCCGCCTGAAGTCGTACTCAATCCGAAGATCGCCCTCGAACGACTGCTTCGTCCAAAGCACCGCGTAGCCATTGGTCGTATCAATCGTCATTGCCTCATCACTATTTGAGACCTTCGCCTTAACTCCATCCAAAAACCATAGCTTCCTCCAATCACCAACGCATTCATCAGTAAAGACTTCCTTCCGAGCTTGTTTTTGTATTCTTTGAAATTCAGAGTCGTTTTTTTGCTCGGCATTTGCCGGATGAATAACAATTAACGGACAAAAGAGAATCGATTTAAGAAGGATATGTGTTGGGTTCGAAAATTTCATTTGAAATGCCAAGAGGTTCTTTTTTTTCAGACGCGCTGAACAAGTTTCCCACGTGAGAATTGATTTGGGCAAGTTAATCTTTTCTGGAGGAGAGAATGAAGTTTTTACGCTTTGTGAATTATCTGTACTTGCACTTTTTTTGTTTATTTAAAATAAAGCCGTTACACCGTTGAAATGTTAAAAAGACGATTTTTTCAGAGTGATTTCAGAGTGAACTGTTTTTTCACTATAAGTGTTGTAACCATATTTTTGATCACATCATTAATGGGTTATGCTGCGGATGGGTTCATCCATCCCGGGTTGCTCCATAGCAGGGAGGATATTGCCCGGATGAAGGAGGCGGTTGCTAAGAAGCGGGGGCCGATTTATGAGGGGTTCAAGATTTTGGAGCAAAGTTCCAATGCCAAGGCGGACTACAAAATGCGGGGGCCGGTTGAGGAATGGGGGCGCGCGCCGAACATCAATACCGGCATCGCTCAAAGTGATGCCAAGGCGGCTTATCAAAACTCGCTCATATGGGCAATTACCGGCAAACAAGCCCATGCCGACAAGGCGATCGAAATTGTGAACGCTTGGGCTCGCACCTTGAAAAAAGTGAGTGGTATCGACGGTGTGCTCGCGTCCGGATTGCAGGGTTTCAAGTTTGCCAATGCGGCCGAGATTCTGCGTTACACCGACTCCGGTTGGACGGAGAGCGAGGCCAAGCGCTGCGAGAAATCGTTTGTGAAAGCATGGCATCCGACGATCGAGCACTACGCTTATTTCGCAAACGGAAATTGGGGAACGGCGGCACTACAAACCAACATGGCGATTGCAGTGTTTTGCAATGATCGCGAACTATTTGAGAAGACCGTGCGGTACGCCGTGAACGGAGCCGGTAACGGCAGCATCCCGCACATGATCGTCTACCCAACCGGCCAATGTCAGGAGACAACTCGCGCCCAACACTACGCTCAACTTGGCCTTGGCCTGCTTGGGGGCGCCGCCGAAGTCGCTTGGAACCAAGGTGTTGATCTTTACGGCTGGGGCGGCAATCACATTCTGAAAGGCTTCGAGTATACCGCAAAATACGGCCTCGGCGAAGAGGTGCCATATCAGCATTACCTTGATCGCACCGGCAAATATGGATTCGGAGGTCGCCACAACAAATATGGCAAAATCTCCACAGTCAGTCGCGGTGGCTTTTGGCCCATCTTCGAACGGTCCTACCATCATTATGCAAATCGCCGAGGCGTTCCGGCACCCTATTCAGCGAAGGTGGCTGAAATGAAGCGGCCGGAAAACCACAGTCGCGATCATGTCGGGCTGGGCACGCTCGTGCATTGGCGGCCGCAGTTGACCCAAAGCAAAGCAAACCAAGCTCCCGGCACCCCAGCGGGGCTCGTTGCGCGGACAACCGATCAGGGAATCAACCTTACGTGGGTAAAGTCGGTCGACCCGGTGAGTTGTACCGATGCGGAAAATTATTCGATTCACCGTGCCATCAAGTCCGGTGGACCGTACCAAGCAATCGCCGAAAAAGTCTCTACACCTGAATTTCACGACACAGACTTACAGCGTGGCGGCCTCTATTTCTACGTTGTCAAAGCGGCGAATAAAACAGGCACCAGCGCTGCTTCCGCCGAACTCCCAGCCAGCGCGACATTGCCGGGCCCTTGGCTGAGTCTGGACATCGGCAATGTTGGAATTTCCGGGTTCACGAAATTCAACGGTAAAAACTTCACGCTCGAAGGCGAAGGTAAAGATATTAATGGGCAAAGTGACAAACTTCATTTCGCTTTCGCTCCCTTCACCGGCGAAGGAACCATCACCGCGCGGATCATTCGCCCCATGAGTTCGCAATGGACCAAGCCCGGAGTGATGATGCGCGAAAGCCTCGACGCCGATTCACGCCATGCCTCTGTTTTGCTGTTGCCACATTGGAGCGGAGCCTTGGTCACTCGAACGGAAACCGGAGGCGAAACAACCACCCACGGCAAAAGGCGGTTGAGCGAAAAACATATCATCAAAAAGAACCGGCTTAGCACCCCTTACTGGGTTCGGCTCATCCGTTTTCGGGACCAGTTCACGGGGTACATGTCGCCCGACGGATTTCATTGGCAGGAACTCGGTTCCGTCGAAATCCCAATGAGCCGAAAATTTTATGTCGGGCTGCCGGCCTGTTCTCAACTCGAAAAAGTCACCACCACCGTCACTTACGACAACGTCAGCATTCCCACCTGGCGGATGACCGACGGCGACAGAATCATCACCGCCCGTCCCGAGCCGCGCTGGCACAAGTCCGCCTGGCTGGAGCGGCATAACTCTATCAACAAACGAGTCAAGAAAGGAAATGTCGACCTTCTCATGATCGGCGACTCGATCACCCACTGGTGGGATAAAGCCGGCAAAAAAGTCTGGGATCAGTATTACGCGAATCGCGACGCCGTAAATTTAGCGATTAGCGGCGACCGTACCGAACACGTTTTATGGCGTCTCGAAAACGGCAACATCGACGGCATCTCACCCAAACTGGCGGTGCTGATGATCGGCACCAACAACCACATGAGCAGCCCGCCCGAAGTCACCGCCCGCGATATCCGGTTAATCGTCAAACAACTCAGGACAAAACTGCCGCAAACCAAGGTTCTTGTCCTGGCAATCTTCCCACGTGGCGGAGGAGACGATGATGGAGCAAGGCGGATTAACATGACAGTCAATGAACTCATCTCAGACATCGGCGATGACAGGATGGTGCACCACCTTAACATCAATGAATCCTTCCTAAACGATCGTAGACTCCGTCAAAACCTCATCCCCGATGGCACACACCCGAACGAAAAAGGCTACGCCGCTTGGGCCGAAGCCTTGGAACCAACTATTTCAAAATTGTTAGGAGAAAACCCTGTCTTGGATTTGGAATAATCTAACCTTTGGAAACTTCTTTTAGTTGCCTTTAGCGTTCAATTCACAAACGGTCTTGCCGCTGTGTTTACGGTGAGGATGTGTTTTGAAGGAGATGCGGGCTTTTGAGCTTCGTAAGATAGCGAGATCATGCATGCGCGTCTGAGTCTCCCTCACATCCCAGCAACTTTTATGAAATTGTTTTTTTATCGCCCTGTTACATTGTTGCTGCTTGTCATCGTTCTCTTGCCCCTGCCTGTGCAAGCCGAGTCGATTACGCTAGACTCTCCTGGCGAACAATTCTCAATCAATTTTTCCACAGGAGATGCCGATCGTCCCACATACAGCGTTCGATGGAAGGGTCGCGAGATCATCGCTCCGAGCGGGCTCGGTTTTCTGCTTGGAGGTGAGATCAATTGGTCGACCGGCTTTGAATCCATAACGGCCATCTCGCGGAGCGAATCGGATTCGACCTGGAAACCCGTCTGGGGGGAGCGCGCATCGATTCCCGATCGATACCGAAGTGTTACCGTCCTCTATCGTCGCCAAAATCCACCCGCCGAGATGAAAATTGAGGCGCGTGCTTACGACGAGGGTGTAGCCTTTCGTTACATCATCGAGTCAGGTCCCGACGATGAAAAAGTCAACATCTCCTCTGAACTAACGGAGTTTCGCTTCAACGCCGATCACGATCTGTGGGCCGTTACCTCTGCCCAGGGCAAATACTTGAAGGTCAAGCTGAGCCAGACCCGGCACAGTCTCGAGCGCCCCTGCGTTTTGGAAACGGGGGATGGCAAGGTCATCGCGATCGCCGAGGCAGCTCTCGTGGATTACGCTCGAATGCGACTCAGGCGGTCGGAAACGGAGCAGAAAACCCTTGTGTCGCGGCTCCACGGCCCCGTGGTGTCGAAGCTCCCGATGACGACTCCCTGGCGAGTTATAATGGCTGGTGACACTGCCGGTGAATTGCTTGAAAACAACTATCTCATCCTCAACCTAAACGAGCCCTCGCAGCTTGAAGACACCAGCTGGATTCGTCCGGGCAAGGTGATTCGCGAAGTCTCGCTTACCACCGAAGGCGGGAAGGCTTGCGTCGATTTTGCGGTCAAGTACGGCCTGCAGTACATCGAGTATGATGCGGGATGGTATGGCCCTCAGGGGGAGGTGTCATCCGACGCACGCTCGGTCTCCCGGAGTAACCTAGATTTAAAGGAGGTCATCGGCTACGCAAAAGAACGTGGCATCGGTGTCTTCGTTTACGTAAACCGAAGACACCTCGAACGGCAGCTTGACGAGCTTCTTCCCCTTTACCAATCGTGGGGCATTGCGGGAATCAAGTACGGTTTTGTCCAGCACGGTTCCCAGAAGTGGACCGCGTGGATGCACGACGCCATTCGCAAGACCGCAAAGTACCAAATCCTGGTCGACGTCCACGACGAATACCGCATGACTGGCTGGCAGCGCACTTACCCAAATTTCATGACATCAGAGGGCATCGGCGGAGACGAAACCCGTCCGCCGCACGAGCAGGTTCTCGCAAATCTTTTCACGCGTATGATCGTCGCACCGGCGGATCACACGTTCTGCTACTACAACGGCTATGTCGACCAAACCTCCTCTCACGCAAGTCAGCTTGCCAAGTCCGTCTGCTTCTTCAGTCCGATCCAGTTCCTCTTTTGGTATGACCGCCCCGCCATGGCTAAAGACGAGCCGGAGCTGGAGTTTTGGAAACACTTGCCGACCACTTGGGACGAAACGAAGGTCCTGCATTCCAAGATTGGAGCATATGGAGTGGTTGCGAGGAGAAAGAGCCGAGACTGGTTCATCGGTTGCCTCAATGCGGTTGAGCCACGTACGCTCGACGTCGCCCTCGACTTCCTTCCAGAAGGCCAGCACTTCGTGGCATATATCTATCGCGATGACACGTCAGTGCCGACGAGCACGAAAGTAGGCATCGAGCGCAGGCACGTCAGTTCAAAGACAGTCCTCAAAGTTTCTATGAGAAAACAGGGAGGCGTAGCGATACGAATCGCTCCCCGCAAGGCGGACTGATTCATTTCAATTCTTCACCCGTCTTGCCGCCGTGTTTGCGGGGGAGGTCGGCGGTTTCCTTCTTTGCCGCTTTAATTTCGGATAAATCGATTTCGATTTCCATTTCGACCGCATCTAACGGTGTCTTTCCTTTATGTACAAGTCAGATACAAAAATCGGAATGTTTTTTTCCTTTTAAGTAGCTTTTATTTGACCAGTTCTGAATGAGAAGTCTATGCTTTTCGCCGGAAAGCAGGTTCTACGATGATTCATTGTTTCACGAAGAAACACATTTTATCCCTCAGCATTTTGCTGACCTTGCATATTGGTGCGGCAGAGATCGATTTTGCCCGCGATATTCAACCCCTTTTTTCTGAGAATTGCACCACTTGCCATGGGCCGGATAAGCAAAAGGCCGGGCTGAATTTGACGGATAAAAAGAGTGCCCGGGCTGAATTGAAATCCGGCAAACGCGCGGTAGTCCCCGGCAATCCGGATGGTAGCGAACTCATCTATCGTGTGACCACGGATGATGCTGATGATCTCATGCCTCCGCCTGATCACGGCAAGCGATTGAAGCCCGCTCAAATCGCACTGATTCGTCAATGGATCACCGAGGGTGGACGCTGGAGCCAGCACTGGGCCTATCTGCCCTTGAGCCAAGTCGCTCCGCCAGAGGTGAAAACTGGCGCTTGGATTCGGAATGAAATTGACCGCTTCGTGCTCGCCAAGCTTGAAGCAACCAAACTGCAGCCATCACCCGGCGCCGATCGCAACACTCTCATCAAACGACTCAGCTACGATCTCATCGGCCTGCCACCCACGCCCGGGGAAGTGGAGGCTTTTGTAAACGACAAATCGTCCGGAGCCTACAACAAACTCATTGGTCGACTGCTTGCCTCCCAGCACTTTGGCGAACGCTGGGGACGTCATTGGCTCGACAAGGCACGATATGCAGACAGCGACGGCTATGAGAAGGATAACCCACGCATGAACGCCTGGCGTTACCGCGATTGGGTCATCAACTCCATCAACGCCGATCTACCGTTCGACCAGTTCACCATCGAACAACTTGCCGGCGATCTCCTGCCAAATGCCACTGACTTGCAAAAGCTCGCCACCGCGTTCAACCGCCAAACCCTAACCAACACCGAGGGTGGTACCGACCAAGAGCAATGGCGCGTCGCCGCGGTGATGGATCGCGAGGAGACCTTGGGCTCCGTCTGGCTCGGCCTGACTGTCGGCTGCGCGCGCTGCCACAACCACAAATACGATCAGTTCACACAGAAGGAATATTATCAACTGTTCGCCTACTTCAACAACGGCGACGAATCCAGCACCAACATTCCGCGCTCCCAACAGGCACTCGCCGACTTCGCGAAAACCAAAAAGTCGCACGAATCCAAGGTGAAAGACCTAATGGCCAAAATTAAAAAAAGAAATGCTACTTTGAAGAAGCAGCTGCCAATGCTGGAGAAATTGTTGTGCGATGAAATTGCCAACCTAAAAAGCGATCCTGTAAAGTTTCACTCCATGGAACTTATATCGGCCCGCGCAGACGTTAGCGATAAGGTCAAGTTCACCGAAAAAGATGACGGCTCCCTGCTCGTCAGTGGCGAAAATCCTGCAATAGCCGAGTATGAGGTGAACTACAAAACCGGCCTGAAACGAATCACCGGCATCCGGATTGAAGTCCTGCCTGATGAATCCCTTGCCGCGAAAGGCCCCGGACGCACGCCTCATGGCAACTTTGTACTTAATGAGGTACGTATATACGCCAACGCCAATGCGGACTTCATTAGCAAGACCCCGCAACTGTTAAAACTTGGTAATGCAACCGCCACATATTCCCAGAAGGACTGGCCTGCAAAAAACGCCATCGACGGAAAAGGCGGAGCCGGCAAGAACGGCACAGGCTGGGCCATAGCCAATGAATACGGAAAGCCAAACAGCCTCGATATCACCCTAGCCGAACCGCTGGAAATCGATACAGGTATCTACCTGCACATCGTGCTCGATCAGGAATACGGGTCACAACACACCATCGGACGCTTTCGCATTACCGGCCGTACGGGGCAAAACCCCACCGACGGCATTCCAGAGAGCATTGTGAAACTGCTTAAAAATAATTCTGGCAAACGAACCACACAAGAAACCGAATCCCTCCTCGCCTTCGTCCAAACGAGGGATTCGGAAGCCATCCAGTTGAAGGCCAATTTAAAAAAGCTCAACAGCAACGCCCCAAAACCACCGGTAATGAGTGTCCGGGTCATTTCCCAACGAAAAAACAACCCAAGGACAACCCATATTTTACATCGCGGTGAATTTAAACAACCCCGTGAAAAGGTCTTTGCAGACACCATTGCCACCTTGCCAAAGATCAGTAACCGAGGCGAAGGAGACCGTCTCGATCTCGCCCGGTGGCTGGTGAACGGCCAGAATCCGATTGTGCCGCGTGTCATCGTAAATCAAATTTGGGCCAATCTGTTCGGCGAAGGCCTGGTACGCAGCATCAACGATTTCGGTGTGCGTGGCGATGCCCCCACCCATCCAGCTTTGCTCGATTGGTTAGCCGGTGAGTTTGTCCGTCGCAAATGGAGTCGCAAAGAGATGATCCGGCTCATCACCCAAAGCGCAACGTATCAGCAGGCATCAATCCATCGCCCGGAACTGGCGCACACAGACCCCAACAATCATTTACTCCACCGCCAAAACCGTTTCCGTGTGGAAGCCGAGATCGTACGCGACCTGACCCTTGGCGCCAGCGGTCAACTCTCCCTCAAAATCGGGGGCGCAAGCGTCTATCCGCCATTGCCATCAGGAGTGGCTGAACTGAGTTATGCCAATAATTTCAAATGGGCAGTCAGTCGAGGTGAGGACCGGTATCGTCGCGGTATGTACACCTTTTTCAAACGCACATCACCGCACCCGAATCTCATTACATTTGATTGCCCCGACAGCAATGTCACCTGCGTGAAACGAAATATTTCCAACACCCCCATCGCCGCGCTAGCCACACTGAATAATTCCGTGTTCACCGATGCGGCCAAGGCGATGGCCAAGCGTCTTATAAAGGAACGAAACGGTGATACTGAACGCATCGCCATGGGATTCCAGCTCTGTACCGCACGGAAGCCTTCAACAAAGGAAGTTGCCGCATTCTTAGCCCTTCTGAAGAAGGCGAAATTGTACTATGGAGAAAACGAAACCGAAGCCAAGGCCTTCAATGGTGACGCAGAAGCGAGTGCATGGGCCACACTCACCCGCATTTTCTTGAACCTCGACGAATTCATCACCCGCGAATAATTATGCATCCGATACAATCGCAACTTGAACAGACTCGCCGCAATTTTCTGGCCACCAGCGCCAGCGGTCTGGGCGGTGTGGCGCTAGCATCACTACTCGCCGAAGACGGCTTGCTGGCCAATGAGTTCGCCAACCCGCTGGCGCCACGCAAACCGCATTTTGAGCCTCAAGCCAAGGCATGCATCAACATTTTCATGGCCGGCGCGCCATCACACCTGGACCTGTTTGACCCCAAGCCAGAACTCAATAAACGAGATGGCCAAGCCCTGCCCAAGGAAGTTTTGGACAAGGCCAGGTTTGCCTTCATCAAACCTGACACTGTCAAGTTGATGGGCACCAAGCGGGTCTTCAAGCCTCACGGCCAATGCGGCATGGAATTCAGCGATTACCTTCCGCACCTCGGAACAGTAGCCGACGACTTGTTGATGGTCCGCTCCATGCACACCGATGAATTCAACCATCATCCAGGGCAACTGCTCATGCAGTCCGGTGTCTCAAGATTTGGAATGCCCACAGTTGGTTCATGGATTAATTACGGTCTGGGCAACGGTTCAAATAACCTGCCAGGGTATGTGGTTCTCACCGCCGGTCGCGGTTCCAGCGGAGGAGCCACGCTCTGGCAAAGCGGCTTTTTGCCCAGCACCTATGCGGGGGTGCTTTTTCGGAGCAAGGGTGAACCGGTACTAAATCTGTCCAATCCCAAGGGACTACCGCCCGAACTTCAACATGCAGGCTTGGAAACTCTGCACACTGTAAACAAAGGACGTTTCGAAAAGATAAAAGACCCGGAAATCGCCAGCCGTATTGCCAGCTATGAACTGGCAAGCCGCATGCAAACAGCGGCGCCCGAACTCATTGATCTGTCCAAGGAAAATGCCTCCACACTGAAAAACTACGGCGTGGATCGAAAAGATCCCGGCGGTGGCGGTCGCGGCAAATTCGGCAACACCCATCAAGATTTCGCACGCAACTGCCTGCTCGCCCGACGCATGGTTGAGCGTGGCGTCCGGTTCATCAACATCATCTACGCCTCCTGGGATCATCACAGTCAACTGGACAACGAACTCAAATACAATGCCAGCGTTGTTGACCAACCCATCGCCGCACTCATCCGCGACTTGAAACAGCGCGGCCTGCTCGACAGCACCATGGTGCAATGGTCCTCGGAATTCGGCCGCACGCCGCTGGGTGAAAACCGCGGAGGCAACAAGAATGCCACCGGACGGGATCACCACCCTTTCTGTTTCTCAATGCTCATGGCGGGGGGCGGTTTTAAAGGCGGGCATATCTACGGCAAAACCGATGAAATCGGCTGGAATGTGGTTGAAAAACCGGTTCATCCCAATGATCTGCACGCCACCATGCTTCACTGTTTTGGTCTGGATCACGAACAACTCACCTACCGCTTTCAAGGACGCGACTTCCGGCTGACCGACGTCGCCGGCAATGTGATCAAGGATTGGCTCGCCTGACTTGGGTTTTTCTATCAGCATACCCTCCTCTATTACTGCTCGTAATTGCTACTTAATTAGTCACAACAATCGCAGCCGTGCTGTTAAATCTCCACGCCGGAAGTAATTCTGCTTCTAACCAAGTGATAAATTCAGGAAGGCCTATTAATATTTCGACATGACTTTTCGTTACCGTGCCCTGTTCGTTGGTTGTTCTGTTCTGTTCGTGCTTGGATTTGTTTCGCTTGGCCAGGCGCATGAAGGGGCTAAACTATACATTACGCCCTCCCAAAAGGAGATGGAGGCCAAGGGCAGGTTGCTCGGGAAAATCAAGGGGCCGCCCAATGTTGTCCTGATTCTGGCCGATGACCTGGGCTATGCCGACACCGGCGTGTATGGCTCTAACTCGATCCCCACGCCTCATATTGACGCCTTGGCCAAGCGCGGTGTGCGGTTCACCGATGCTTACGTCACTGCTGGCACCTGCAGCCCGTCGCGCGCGGGACTGCTGTCTGGACGTTATCAGCAGCGGTTCGGTTTTGAGTTCAACACCGCGGGAGCGGCGATCACCCACCGCGAAAGCCGCGGACTGGATCCCGCGGTGATCACCTTCCCCGAGGTTCTGCAGCACACCGGTTATGCCACGGGAATGTTCGGCAAATGGCACCTCGGCACGCGGAGTCATTTTCATCCGAACACGCGAGGCTTCGACGAGTTTTTTGGGTTTCTCGCCGGGGCGCACGGCTACTTCCCGGTGAAGAAGGAGGAGCGGGTTTACTCCACCGTCATGCGCAACAAGACGCATTTGAAGGAACCGGAGTATCTGACCGACGCATTTGCCCGCGAGACGGTGCGATTCATCCACAAAAACAAGGACAAGCCGTTCTTCGCCTACGTGCCCTTCAACGCGGTGCACACTCCGATTGAGGCATCGAAGAAATATCTCGACCGGTTTCTGGATGTGAAGAATCCGCAGCAAAAAACATACAACGCCATGGTCAGCGCTTTGGACGATGCGGTCGGCGCCATCGTTGCCGCGTTGAAGGAAACGCAGACGGAAAAGAACACGCTGGTGATTTTCATGAACGACAACGGCGGCCCGGTTTACACGCGCGTCCAAAGCAACGCGCCATTGCGCCTGGGCAAGTTGTTCCTGTTCGAGGGCGGTATCCGTGTTCCCATGATCATGAGCTGGCCGGGAGTGCTTGAGGCCGGGTCGATCTATCGCCAGCCGGTCAGTTCACTCGACATCTACCCCACCCTGTGCGCGGCCGCCGGCGTCGTCCTGCCCCCCGGACTGAAACTCGACGGTGTCAACCTATTCCCCCACCTCAACGGCGAGATCAAAACCGCACCGCACAAGGCGCTCTTCTGGAGCAACGGCCCAAACACGGCCGTTCGGCTTGGCCAATGGAAGATGGTTCAGGCCCACGATCACGTGTGGCTTTTTGATCTCGAGAACGACATTGGCGAAACAAAAAATCTGGCCTTGGCCAAGCCGGAGATTCTGAAAACGTTGCAGGCCAAGCTTAAACAATGGCAGGGCCAAATGAAGCCACCTGCCTGGCCAAGCAAGCCCAACCGCCGCAAGGTCAAGGTCGACGGCGCAATCTACGAACTCAACATTTAATCACCAAATACAAGACTCCCTTGCCGCCACTTATTCCAAGGCCCGGACGCGGAAGTATTTTCGGCCATTTGTCGCCGGGATTTTTATCTCGTGCCATTGGCCGGTACCGGTCAGCTTCCACCGCTTTTCCCAGTTCTTCAAGTCCCTGGATTGCTCCACAATGTGTCGCTTGCCCAGCTCATGGCACACGGCCAAGGCGCAATGGCTTTTGCCTCAGCATCAACCTCGGAGTGCCCGGCCATGGTGCAGTAACATTCAGCACCACCAGATCCTCATCGCCCATGCCCAGTGAATCGCGGGAGTCAACCCGCACCTTCTCGGTAATATCGAACCACTTGGCCAGGCCGGCATGCCACAATCTGAACCGCACCTCCGCGGTTGGCAGGATTGGATTACGACCGGGACAATCATTTTCCCGTCCTGATAACGCACCGCCTGCACACCGCGCAGTTCATCGCCAACTTAGGCCGCGAGCGGGCTTCCGACTGTAGCCTGTTTGCCGTTCGCCCGTATTTCCGTGATGCAGATTGCCGGGACGGACGGGTAAGTCACAAGATGTTGTTTCATCTCTTCAAGCTTTGTTTTGCCACCTGTCTTGGCCAAGCTGCGCCCCCCGTTTTGGCCGTCGCCCGCCGCGACGCTGGTGACCGTCAAAGTATCGACTTCGTTCATCTTCACCCAACACCCTTCGCCCGGTTTGAGGCTATCCAGTGAGTTGAAGAGTGCGTTGGAATCAAATGTATAGAAATCGCCGGTACCAATGATCGCAAACTTGCACAGCCAGCCTTGGTATCGGTTAATTGACGCGACTGACGCATGCCATAGTGATTGATCCCCATATTCCCGGCCTTTACACTCCCCGCGGATGGCTCCCAAGAAACACAGCCCGAAAAAACCCAGGATATCGGCCACCGAAACCGCCGTTTCGCGGCCCCGGTGGAAGTTGAAAACGCTTGGGCTGGCCGTTGCCGTGGGGGCTGCGATTGCTGTCATTATCAATAGTGATTCCGGCAGCACAAAAACCGACCCTCCAGCAACCGAAAAGCCAACACGACACTGGCAACCCGAGGAACAGGCAAAAGCGTTTTCCCAATATGCCGGCTCCAAGAGTTGCCGCGAGTGTCACGAGAAGGCGTTCGATCTCTGGCAGGGGTCGGACCACCAGTTGGCCGAACGGCTCCCCGACCCGAAGATGGATCGCGGGGCATTTGACCCTTCGCGCGAATTCAAGCATCCGTCACTGACCTCCGACATCACTTCAGAGGGGGATCGTTTTCTGATCGCCACCTTGGGGTTGTCCGGCAAGAAGGAATCCTTCGAGGTTGAGCGTGTCATCGGCGAAACACCGCTCCGGCAATATCTGGTCAAGTTCCCCCGGGGGCTTTTGCAAGCGGTGGATCTCGCGCATGACCCCCACAAAAACGAGTGGTTCAACGTGTTTGGCGATGAAGATCGTCAAGCCGGTGAGTGGGGGCACTGGACCGGGCGCGGCATGAACTGGAACACGCAGTGCGCCTCATGCCACAACACGCGCCTGCGAAAGAATTACGACGAGGCGACCGATTCGTACCGCACGGCGATGGCCGAGATGAGCGTCGGCTGCGAGGCCTGTCACGGGCCGATGAAGGCGCACGTTGACTGGCGGAAGGAGTTCGCCGGGACTACCGACAGCGACCCGACGCTGCGCAAGTTCGACAGCACACAATGGCTCGCGGCCTGCGGCAAATGCCACTCGCGCCGTACGGAGTTGACGGGGGACTTCCAACCAGGCGACCGGTATCTCGACCACTTCTCGCATGTCATTCCCGACGCGTCGGAAATTTACCATGCGGACGGCCAGGTCCGGGATGAGAATTACGTGCTCACCTCTTTTCTCAGCAGCAAAATGCACCACGCCGGCGTGCGCTGCATGGACTGCCACGAGCCGCATTCCGCCAAGATACTGCAACCGGGAAATGCGCTCTGTATGCGCTGCCACACCGGAACGTACCCCAACAGCCCAAAAATTGATCCACCCACCCATACGCATCACAAGCTGAACGGTGAGGGTGGACAGTGCGTGAACTGTCACATGCCGCAGACCACCTACATGCAGCGCGACCCACGGCGCGACCACGGGTTCACCATTCCCGATCCGTTGCTAACAAAGGAACACGGCATCCCCAATGCCTGCAACCGTTGCCACGCCGACAAGGACACCGACTGGGCCGTTGCCGCTGTCGAGAAATGGTACGGCCCGCGCATGGATCGGCCGACGCGAAAACGCGCCCGCACGATCGCGCTGGCGAGGGAGGGCGCGACGGGTTCACGGGATAATTTGCTGCAACTGTTGCGGGAGGAAAAGACGCCCTTTTGGAAGGCTGTCGCCACCGAGTTGCTCTATCCGTGGTCGTACGATCCCGAGGTCACGACCCTGCTTCTTGGCAACCTCACCCACACGAACGCGCTGCTTCGCGGCACGACCGCCCGCGCCCTTGGCCCGCTCGCGCAACAAAACAACCCCCAAGTCGATGCCGCCATCGGCAAACTGCTGGACGACCCGATCCGCAAGGTGCGGGTGGACGCGGCGTGGACGTTGCGTGACCAGATTGACCCCCTATCGAAAACCGGTCCCCGGAACCGGGTTGACCCGAAATCAAAAGCCGGAGAGGACCTGCTCCGCAAGCTGGCCTACAACGTCGACATGCCCACCGGCGCGCTGCAAAAAGCCGTGTACCATCTCGACCGTGACGAGTTCAAAGAGGCGGAGCACTACTTCCGCTGGGCAATCAAGCTGGACAGCTATTCCGCGCCGTTGCGGCACGAGTTTGCCGTTGCGTTGAGCATGATGGACCGCACCAATGAAGCGATTGATGCCCTGAAGGAAGCCATCCGACTTGAACCCAACGAAGCGGAGTACCACTACAAACTGGCGCTCGCCTGGAACGAAACCGGGCAGACGGATAAAACAGCACCCTCGCTGGTCAAGGCGGTGCAATTGAATCCACGCCATTCGCGCGCGTGGTACAACCTTGGCCTCGCCCGCAACCAGGCGGGCCAACCCGAAGCCGCAATCGCCGCGCTGTTGAAAGCGGAAAACGTGGAACAAAACGATCCCAGCATCCCTTACGCCCGGGCGACCATTCTTCTGCGGTTGCGTCGTATCCCCGAGGCGATTGAGGCAGCGCAACGCGCATTGAAGATTCAGCCAAGCTACGGCCCCGCCCGCGCTCTCCTGCAAGAACTAGGCTTGTGAACTTTCTGATTTCGACATTCCTTGTTCGATATTCCTTTTTGCAGTGCTCAGTTCCCGGTTCTCAGTTCCCGGTTGTTCGTGTTCATTCGTGTCTTTCGTGGTTCGGCTTGAAACTCTATCACCGTTTCAGGAAGGCGATGAGGTTGGCCAGTTCCTGTCGGGTCATCGTTTTTTCCAGCTCGTTCGGCATGAGCGACAACGGGCTGGCCCGGACGGCTTTCACTTCGGAGCGGGCGAGCGTCTTGGTGAAGCCAAGCGGCAGCTTGAGCGTGAGTTGGGCCGGCGTGTCGGCGGCCAGCAAACCGGCAAAGGTCTGCCCGTCTTTCGTGTCCACCTCGTACATCGCGTTGCCGCCGACCACTTCGTGGTTGGGCACGATGATGTGTAGCAGCAGCGTCTCCGCCGGTTGGTTGCGCAGGCCGGTGAGGTCCGGCCCGACCGCATAGCCCTCGCTGCCGTGCGTGTGGCAAAGAGCGCAGGCACGGGTGAAAATTTTCGCGCCACCGGCAGCATCGGCTTTCAGTTTCAAAACCGACTTGAGCGACTTGTAGGCTTTCATCCGGTCGCCATCCGCCTGCTTGGCGAACAGTTTTTTCGCTCTCGCGCCGACGGGCTTGCTCCGTTCCAGCATTTGGCGGCGCGCCGGTGAAAGTGCGTGTATCGGCACGACGCCTGACTCGAGCGCAGCCATGAGCGCCGGATGATACGTGGAACGGCCCAACAGCACGCCCGTCACCGCCTCGCGCAACCCCGGTGCGTAACCGCCCCAGCGCCGCTTGGTCAAAAGCGCCACGGCCACCCCGGCGTCATCGAATTGGCCAAGCGCTTTCGCCGCAGCCAGGCGCACCGACCCCGGCTCAGTCGCCGTCAACAGCGCGAGCAGCGTCTCCCGCTCCGCGCCGAAACTCGAGTGGCCAAGCAGCGCGATGCTGGCCAGTCGCCCTGCCCCGTCGCCGCCTTGGCTTAAGGCCTTGGCCCGGGCCGACTCGAAAATCACACCAACGTTTGCGCTCGCCTTGGGCTGCCCTGCGACGAGGCCTGCAACGCTTGAGCTTGAGCCGTCGATGATGCCCCCGAGCAGCGCCGTCCGCTCGTGCTCGCGCCAGCCGAAGTCCGCGTCCAAGTGCCGGGCGAGCACGCCGCCGGTTTCCTGTGGCGACCGTGTTTTTGCGATGAGTTGGCCAAGCACAGCCAGCGCCGGGGCGAGACTTTGCCGCTCGGCCAAGCGTTGGTTTGCCAACTCATCGAGCAACTCGACGGACCAGTCACCCATCGAGCTGAACACGGCGGCACGAGTCCATTTGTCATCGGCTCTGGCCGACAACACCTGCGCGAGCGGCTTGGTTTTTTTGGCATCCTGCACTTGGCCAAGTTGCAGCGCGGCCTGAAAGCGGAGGCGCGCATCGGAGGAGTTGGCGAGCCGCTCGAGCTTGGCTAACGGCGGCGCATCGCCAGGTTTTCCCTGACTGAGCTGCAGGGTCTTGAGCGCGGCCGCCTTGGCCTCGGTGGTCTGTTTTTCGGCGGCGGCGCTCAACTGCACGACTCGCCAGATCCGCCCCTTGTCGGTGCCGGCCCGGAAGGGAAGTTTGCCCCGGATCGGCTCGGGCAGATAGCGGGGATGATCGATGTATTGGCGCACCATGTCGCAAACGTAGAGCGCGCCATCCGGGCCAACGGTGGCGTGGACGGGACGAAACCACTGATCCGGCGACGCGAGGAAATCCCGGCCAGGTGTGGGATGCTCTGCGAGGAACGTCGCCCCGCTTGGCCTGAGGCGTTGGCGCTGCACGAGGTTTTGCGCCGGCTCGCAAATGAACGCGCTCCCGCCGCGAATGCAGATGCCGCTGGCGCTCGTGTACGTGCCGGTGTGTTGCTGGTTGATGAGGCTCGGGATGTAAGTGGCAGCGGTGGTGTCGGGGCTGATCGGGTAAACCCTCGCGGCGACCGGCACGACGTTCTCGACTGTCTCGGTGAACGCAAAATGCGGGTTGCGCTTCAGGATGTCCGGCGAGAGGACGACGTGCATCAGCGGGTTGCGGTTGCTCGACACGAAACGATGGCCAAGCGCGTCGAAGCATTGGCCAAACTGCCCGGCGCCGGCGAGTGGCTCGTACACAAATGTCTCGGGGTGAAACCGCCCGTCCTGCCGCTTGGCCGTCACGGCGGGGCGGCTTGGGTGTAACGGGCTGGTGACCTTCGCGTCGGTGAGGCCACTGGTGATGTACACCCAGCCGTCCGGCCCCAGCGTCGGGCTGGCCACGCGGAGTTGTTCGCTACTGCTCTCCGTGCCGAAACCGGTTAGCACGATTTGCCGCACGTCTGCCCGCCCGTCGCCGGTCGTGTCCTTGAGAAACCAAATGTCCGGCGCGCAGGTCAGGAACACCCCGCCGCCCCACGGCAGGATGCCGTTGGGGAACGTGAACCCATCGGCAAAGGTTGTGCGTTTTTCGAACCGCCCGTCGCCGTCGGCATCCTCGAGCAGCGCCACCGTGCCGAGCGTGAGCGGGCTCTCGCCAAGTTGCGGATAGCTGCGCCCCTCGACGACGAACATCCGCCCCGCGTCGCCGAAGCACAGTGCCACGGGATCGCGCACCAGCGGCTCGGCGGCGGCAAGCTCCACCCGCGCGCCCGGTTCGACCTGAAACGCCCCGAGCGCCTTCGCCGGCGAAAGCGGCCCCGGCGCGGCGACAAGCGCGGCTGGGAGAACGGCGGCAAGTATGGCAAATCGTATCATGACGCAACTTGGCTCGGTGGAGTTTAGCGGCGCGCACCGCGTAATCAAATCCCGCGCTTGGCCGGGCGCTTGGCCAGTTTTCACTTTTATCTTTCAACCCGGGGCCTCAGCACCCATTACATGGAAGTCTTTTTTGCATGAAAGATGAAGGCACTCGTTAAAAAACAATCCGGAGAAGGACTTTGGCTCGAGGACGTTCCGCAGCCCGGGGTGGCGGCCAATGACGTCCTCATCAAGGTGGGTCGCACCGGCATCTGCGGCACCGATCTGCACATTTACAAATGGGACGACTGGGCCAGCAAAACCGTCCTGGTGCCGCTCGTGGTGGGGCATGAGTTCGTCGGCGAAATCGTTGAGCTCGGCGAAGACGTTCGTGACTTCCGCGTCGGCGAGCTGGTGAGCGGCGAGGGGCACGTGGTTTGCGGGCATTGCCGAAACTGCATGGCCGGCCGGCGGCATTTGTGCAACGACACCGCCGGCATCGGCGTCACGCGGCCCGGCGCGTTCGCCGAGTACATCGCCCTGCCCCAGACCAACGTGTGGGTGCACAAGCCGGGCATCGACCTTGATGTCGCCTCCATCTTCGACCCGTTTGGCAATGCCACACACTCGACGTTGAGTTTCCCCGTGCTGGGCGAGGACGTGCTGGTGACCGGCGCGGGGCCAATCGGGATCATGTCCGCCGCCATCGCCCGACACGCCGGCGCGCGGCACGTGGTGATCACCGACGTCAACGAATACCGGCTCGACTTGGCCAAGCGCATGGGTGTGACACGCACGGTGAATGTGGCCAAAGAAAAACTCGCCGATGTGCAGAAGGAACTCGGCATGGACGAGGGTTTCGACGTGGGCCTCGAGATGAGCGGCAACCCGGATGCGTTCAACGACATGCTCGCGAACATGTGCCACGGCGGCAAGATCGCCATGCTCGGCATCCCCGAGAAGGAGATGGCCATCGACTGGAACACGGTCGTTTTCAACATGCTCACCATCAAGGGCATCTACGGCCGCGAAATGTACGAGACATGGTACAAGATGACCGTGATGCTCGAGGGCGGCCTCGACATCGCACCGGTGATCACACACCGGTTTAAGTTCGCCGATTTCCAGCAGGGATTCGAAACCGCCCTCAGCGGCGAAAGCGGCAAGGTGATTTTAGAATGGTAGAATGTACGGCAACCTAAAAACCCAACTGCAAACCGAGCTGGACGAAATCCGCGCGGCAGGCCTTTACAAGGGCGAGCGTGTCATCGACACGCCGCAGGGCGCGCGCGTGGGCGTGGGGCGCGAGGCGCCGGTGCTGAACATGTGCGCCAACAATTACCTTGGCCTCGCGAGCCATCCCGACGTCATCGCCGCCGCACGCGATGCGCTCGACGAATGGGGCTACGGCCTAGCCAGCGTGCGGTTTATTTGCGGCACGCAAAAAATCCACAAGCAACTCGAGGGCAAGCTCACCGAGTTCCTCGGCACGGAGGACACCATTCTTTACACGTCCTGCTTTGATGCAAACGGCGGGTTGTTCGAGACGCTGCTTGGCCCCGACGACGCCGTCATTTCGGACGAACTCAACCACGCCTCCATCATCGACGGCGTGCGCCTCTGCAAGGCCAAGCGGTTCCGCTACAAAAACAACGACATGGCCGACCTCGTCGCGCAACTGATTGAAGCGAAGGGCTCGCGCCGCATTTTGATCGTCACCGACGGTGTATTCTCGATGGACGGTTATCTCGCCAATCTCCCCGCCATCTGCGACCTCGCCGACGAACACGGCGCCTTGGTTATGGTGGATGACTCCCACGCCGTCGGCTTCATGGGCGCACACGGCCGCGGCACTCACGAACACCACGACGTGATGGGCCGCATCGATATTCTCACCGGCACGCTCGGCAAAGCCCTCGGCGGCGCCAGCGGCGGCTACACCAGCGGCCGCGCGGAAATCGTCGAAACCCTCCGCCAACGCTCGCGCCCCTATCTCTTTTCCAACACCGTCGCCCCCAGCATTGTCGCTGCTTCGATAAAAGCCATCGATTTACTGAACTCCTCCACCGAACTCCGCGACCGACTCGAGACCAACACAAAGTTTTTCCGTGACCAAATGGCCGACAGCGGTTTTCACATCCTCGAAGGCACGCACCCCATCACCCCCATCATGCTAGGAGATGCCGCACTCGCTGGCCGTTTCGCCGATGTGATGCTCAAGAAAGGCGTTTACGTCATCGGCTTTTCCTTCCCCGTCGTGCCCAAGGGCAAGGCAAGAATTCGCACGCAAATTTCTGCGGCGCACACAGAGGAAGATCTCGAGTTTGCCGTCGTCAAGTTCGCCGAGGCAAAAACCGATATGGGGATCTGAACAAAGTTGCTTCGTTCGGAGACGCTCCGTACGCTTGGCTGATCGCAACAAATGTCGTCATGCAACGAATCACCCGGGATCAAGCTCGTAAGTTCGCCTTCGATTGGCGGGATGAACCGCTCCTCCGCGTCCAACCGGGCGAATCGTTCGAGATCGAAACATGGGATGCCAGTTCTGGGTTTTTCAAAACACCGAGCGACAAGGCCATCCCGGCCAACCGGCCCGGCTTCGACAGTCATCCACCCCTGGCCAACCCGATCGGCGGACCGGTTTACATCGAGGGCGCTGAGCGCGGTGATGTGTTGCTGATCGACATTGAGGATATTGAGGTGGGTGATTACTCATGGGTGGCCATTGGCCCCAAGCGCGGTCCACTCGGTGAATCCACCCGCTGGCCCGAGCTTTCCAGCCAATATACAACCAAGATATTTAAACATAGCCCCGGGCCAAGCGGCACAATGCGGGATGGCACGATGCAGTTTAACGACGAGATCGCCTGGCCAATCACACCGTTCATTGGGACGATCGGCGTCGCCCCGGAACGCGAAGTGACCACCAGTATTGACGGCCAAGGCCCATGGGGAGGCAATCTCGACATCCGCGACGTGACCGTTGGCAACCGAATCCACCTCCCGGTTTCACACGAGGGAGCCCTGTTTTATCTCGGCGATGTACACGCCAGCCAGGGCGACACCGAGTACACTGGCACAGCGGCGGAGACCTGCGCCACCGTCCGTGTGCGACTCGAGTTGGTGAAGGAAAAACGCCTGCCGTTCATGCGCATCGAAAAACCGGATATCATCATCTCAGTGTATGCCGCACGACCACTCGAGTTGGCAGTGGACACGGCGACGCAACATCTCATGGCATGGTTGATCGACGAGTACGGCATGTCGCCAACCGACGCCTACTGCCTCGTCAGCACCTGCCCGGATTTCCGGATAAACATTTATCAGATGGTAAACATGGGCAAACTGAGTTTTGTCGCCGGCGCAGAGGTGACAAAAAGTATCCTCTCATAAAACCGCCCTTCACTGTCAGCAGCCTGACAGATTGATCAATTTTTGTTCGTGAGATACTTCAGGAGCGTGATGGTTTCACGCTGGGTAAGGGTATTGAGGAGGCCGGGCGGCATCATCGATTGAGCAAGGACCTGGCGAGACTTGATCTCGGCGCGCGGCACGTTGAGCGTCTCGGTGAGGGTGCGTATGGTGAGCGTTTCTGCGGTTTCGTTGAGCACGGTGCCGGCAACAATCGCGCCGTTTTTGCGGGTGACGATGTTGAGTTGAAACGCCTCCCCGACGACGGCGTTGGGGTCGACGATGCTCTCGAGGTAATAATCGAGTCCGTTGCGCCATGAGCCGGTGAGGTCGGGGCCGATGGCGGTGCCTCGGCCGTTGAGTTGATGACACGTCGCGCACGCCTTGTCGAATACCGCGCGGCCGTCGTTGGCGCTGTACGCCCACAGCGGCGCCTCGGTGTAGAGCGTGCGAAACTTGGCCATCAATGTTTTTGCATCGGCACTGGTCTCGCCGACTTTGCCCCAGATGCCGGTGAGCAATTCGGTTGTGCGTGCGTCGCCGAGGCTGTGCATTTGGCGAATGTGCAGCGCGGTCAACTCGCCCTTGGCCAGGCGCTTGTCACGCACGGCCTGCAACAACGCTCGCGCCGGGAGGGGCTGGCTGGAGAGCGCGTTGAGCGCGGTGAACCGCTCGGCGTCGCGCAGCTTGGCCAAGCGGCTGATGAGCGCGGCGGCGGCCTTTGCATCGTTGAACCGGCCGAGCATCGGGATGACCTCGGCGCGAAATTCCGGCTCGTCGAGCAACGCGATGAGATTGCCCACCGAGCCGGTGTCGCTGCGCGGCTTGAGCAGGGCAAGGGCGGTTTTGCGCTTGGCCATCGGCGCGTTTTTGTCGGCGAGCAACTGCCAGTTTCGGGCAAGCACGTCCGTGTCGCCGAAGATGCCGCCAAGCTGATCAAGCAACCCTTGCGTCTCGGCATCGCCGTCGTTGCGGTAACGGGCGGACACAGCTCCCCAGCGGGCGGGCGGCGGCGCGGTGGTGAGGTCGTTCAGCGAATGGGCAAGCAACCGCAGCGTGCGCTTGGCCTGGGCGGCATCGGTGGTTTGCAAAGACGCCACCAAGTGCTCGCGGCCGGTGTCGTGACGGCCGAGATACCAATGAATTGAGTCGGCCAACAGCGTGAGCGGCGTGGCCTTGGCCAAGCGCATGGCGCGGGCAGGATCAGCGAGTGCCGCCGGGGCGATGCCAAACCAAATCATGTTTGGCAAATAGGCGTCGGTATTATCTTCGGCGTGACTGCCCAAGGCCTCGGCGAGTGGCCAGCGCTGGGCGTCGCTGCCCAGTCGCGGCAGCGCGCTGGCCAGGGCGAGGCGCACCATCGCAGAGGAATCGTCCTGGGCCAGTCGCACAAACTGTCCTGCATCTGACTTGGGTTGCTCGGTGAGCAGCGAGACGGCCCAACTCCGCACAACATCGCTTTCTTGGCGGAGCAAGTCTTCCGGCGTGCCGCCGCCGGTGGCGTGCAGCGCCCACATAGCGCGCAACACGATGCGCGGCTCGCGATGGCCGAGTAGTTTATGCAGTCGCGCATTCGTGCCGGCGGCGAGTTTGCCGTTGGCGGCGCGTTCCTGCAGCAGACGACGGGCGGTGCGGACAAACCAGTCGTTTTTGTGCGTCTGCAAACCGATGAGTTCGGCGTCGCTGAGCTTTTGCAAATCGACTTGCACCGGCTTGAACGTCGCGCTCCAGGCCATGCGGAAGATGCGGCCGTTGGAGCGGTCCCAGCGCTCGGCGTGCGGACTGTGGCAGTGTTGCTGATCCACCCAGTCAATCATATACACCGCGCCGTCCGGGCCGTAGTCGAGATCCACGCCCACGAAGTTCGTGTCGGCCACGTAAAACTGATCCGTGCCGGCGTGGATCGTGTCGTATCCGGAACCGCTGCGCAGGTTGAGTTGCCGGTTCATCTGGCGACCGTGCAGGTTGTGCGTGAAAAGTTGGTCGCGGAATTGTGACGGCCAATTGTCGCCAAGATAGATCATCGTACCGACGAGCGAGTGGCCGCCGTACACCGCGCGTGTACCGGGTTTGCCAGCGCCGCCGGAGCCGTGGCCGTACCGTGCGGAGGCAAGCAGGAAATTCTGCAACCCCTTACGGGAACGCCGCCCACCACTTCCGCGACTCACAAATGGCGCGTGGTTGCCGTTCACCTGATTCCAGTAATGCCCGCCGCGCACAACAAACGAAGTCGGCCCACGCCCCCAGTAACTGCGGCAATGCGTGATGAAGAGATGCCCGTTGTCGTTGAAGTCGATCCCCCACTGGTTGCTGCCGCCGCGCGCAAAAACCTCGAACTCGTGACGCACCGGATGATAACGCCAGACACAGGCGTACAGGCGCAACCGCTCGCTCGCCGGTGTACCGGGCTTGCCAACGAGCGATTTATTAAACACGCCGTGATTGCCGTACAACCAGCCGTCAGGCCCCCACGTCAGGCTGTTCGGTGTCTCATGCGTATCCTGATAGCCCCAGCCGTCGAGCAGAACTTCCGGCTTGGAGTCGGGCACGTCATTGCCGTCGCGATCCGGAATAAAAAGCAGATGCGGCGCGGCGCCAAGCCACACGCCGCCGAAACCCACTTCGATGCCGCTGACGAGGTTCAGGTTTTTGGCAAAAACCTTCCGCGTCTCAAACGTGCCATCGGCATCCGCGTCCTCAAAAATCACCACGCGGTCACGTCCCTCGCCGATTGGCTGGCGTTGCGGATAGCTGTGCGCCTCGACCACCCACAAACGACCGCGCGCGTCGAAGGTGAAAGCGATCGGCTGCGTCACTTCCGGCTCGCGCGCGATGAGATCGACGCGAAACCCTTCCGGCACCCGGATGCCGCTGTCGGTCGGGTCATCGCCGGGATTGGGCTTGAGATGTTGCAGGACGGGACTGACCCGCCGCGGCGGTTGAATGGCGGCGGGCTGCTTGTCGTGAAAACGAAAGTCGTCGAAATTTATATGCCCCCACGCACCGGAGGACTCGTCCACCACGTGGATGAAGATTTTTTTGCCGCGCAGTTTAGTCAGGTTTACCGCCACCGCGCGCATGTCCTCCACTTCCCTGCCCGAGGCAGTAAAAAAGATTTTACCATCCGCCGCTTGCCCAAGCTCCACTCGCGTGGCCGACTGCGAGCCGCCGCCCACGAGAAAGCTGCCCCACGGATGCGTCACCTCAAACTGCGCGGAAGTCAGCGTGCCCTGCCCTGCGTCTGAGTTCGTGCGCTCGTAGCCGCCCACCCAGAATCGCCCGGCGTGTTGGCTGGCTTGGCCGGGACGGCGCGGCGTCACCGTGTCGCCCTCGACCGGATTGCCTTTCCAAGCTTCACCCTCAACCTTCCAGCCGCGTAATGTGCCTTCCTCAAAGCCAAGGTTGCGTCCCTCGGGGGAAATACCGCCACGCTTGGCCAACGGCGCGGGCGGTTGGCTTTGGGGTGGTGCCGTTTGGCCAAGCGACTGCAATTGTATGTTGCGGAACTGCACCTTGGCCGGCCCCAGCCCCGAGTGCAGTTGGATCGCCAATCGGCCGGAAAACTCGTGTACGCCCAACTCGTTATCCGTCAGGTCCGCCGCCAAGTGGCCGTTCACCCACACCTGCATGCGCGGCCCGATTGCACGGATGCGGTAATCGTTCCAGTCCGCCCGCTTGGCCAAGGCCTCGTACTCCGCCGCCGGCCGAAACGCCATCACCGTGCGCTCACCGGCCTGGCCAATAATCGTCCGAGTGCCGCGCTCCACGATCAGCGCCCGACCGTGTTCATCATAAATCCGCCCTAGCCAAGTGGCTCCCGCATCGAGATCCGCCTGATAACCCGCCGCTCCGTTAACGGTTTTTTGGCAACGAAACTGCACGCCGGAATTCGCCGAGAGATGCCCGCTGATGCGATATTGCAATCGCAACTCGAAGTCGTGCAGTTCCCCATTCCAAAATAAAAACTGGTTTTGGTTCAGCCGTGAGTCCGCCGGAATCTCCCCCGTGATCGCCCCATCTTCCACGCGCCACCACTTCGCATCCCCCTCCCAACCTGCGAGCGATGCACCATCAAAAAGCGATTGTCCCTCCGCCGCAAAAATGCCAGCGGAACTTAAGGTAAGGGCAACCGAAATGGTCGCTGCAAAAACTGTCTTGGCTGACATTATTACACAAAATCCTACCGTCGCTACAAATCGCTGGGGATCGAAAAAAAAAGAAGTTCAAGTAAAACTCAAAAGGCGTTGCGGCGCTGCTGCGGATCCCAGTTCTCGATGTACTCAGCAGTGTTGTCGCGCTTGGGGTTGATCGTCCGATCCGGATCGTCGTACGACCGCACGTGGCCATCCACAAACACCACCGGCGCGGAGTTGCTGTGCCGCAAGCTTGCCACACCCTCGTTGGCGCGGTTGATGTACGGCCACCACATCGTGAGCGACCAGTGACCACCTGTTTTTTGCTCTGAGTCGGCGAGGTTGATGCACTCGACAGGACTTCGCACCGAACCCAGCTTCACCTCGTACCCGCTTGGGAGATTGCCACTCTTCTCACCCTGCCGCCCCGGCATCTGTCCGAGAAAGTAGGAGTTCTGCCCGTAGCCGATGCTGTGCGCGTCGAACCGCCATTTGTCATGCTGTTTGGATGCATTTTGGAACTTGTCGTGCCGCAGATCGGGGCAGCGGTACGCCTGATCCGATGGTGCGTAGCCGTAGATAAGCGTGAACCAGGTTTCCTCTCGCGCAAATGACATGCCCTTGTTCAGTTCAACCAAGCGCTGGAATCCCTTGCTCGGCGTTCGGTTCAAGGCCCGTCGATGGTACGGAAAAATGTCTTCGTTATCGTCCATGTACATCGTATTGGCCAGGCCAAGCTGGCGCAAATGGCTGGCACACTTTGCCCGTAGAGCGATGCTTTTGCTCTTGGCCAAGGCAGGCAGGAGCATTCCGGCCAAAATCGCGATAATGGCGATCACCACCAATAACTCGATCAGCGTGAATGCTGACAACGGGAGATCAATCTGTCGTTTTTTCATTTTCTCGATAATCCTATACTCTAACTCACTGGAATTTTGTAAGCTAAGGAATGCTTACAGAGACCAGACAATCTGTGGAACTTTACTGTTTTTTGAGGAAAAAACAATAAAACAGAAAAGCTGCCGGTACTGCTGAAAGGGCAATGCTGGAGTGGTTTAATGAAATTGTAAAGCAGGAAACAGTCGTGCAGGCTAATAGCCCTCGGCCACTTGGCCAAGCGCCTCCTCGAGCAACTGCCAGCAGACAAGTTGCATGCGGGGAAAGTGGAACGGGCCTTTCCAGAGGTTGCCCTTGAGCGGAACGGAGACGCTGCCGTCGCGGTGGAGATAGCCGTACCACTCGCCGTGTTCGGGGTCGGCAAAATGGGCGTAGGCCCAGCTGTGAACCTGCCGATGCCAATCAGCATACTTTTGATCGCCGGTGAGCAACCAGGCGAGCAGCGTGGCGATGATCGCCTCGTTGTGCGGCCACCAGAATTTCATGTCGTGCCAATACTCCTGCACCGGCTTGCCATGCACATCGCGAAAATAAAACAGCCCGCCGAATTCGTCGTCCCATCCCCTCGCCCACATCCAGTCGAGAATCTGGCAGCCCATTCGGATCAGTTCCGGGTCGTTGCCGCGCAGCTTGGCCTCCCACAAAACAAACCAGGCGCACTCGATCGCGTGGCCGGGGTTGAGCGTGCGGCCGTCGAAGTGGTCGATGATCGAGCCGTCAAGCGCGACGGTTTCCATCACGCACTCGATGTCCGGCTTCATAAAGTCCCGACGAATCTCCTCAATCGCCGCATCAATATCCACCGTGAACGACTCGTCACCGAGGTTCCGCCGCAACTCCTGCGCGGTGACCATTTGGATCATCCGCGCGCCGATCGCCTTGGCCGGACGCGTGTCAGTGAACTTCGACTCGGTCAGCGACGGGTCGGTGAAGTGGCGCTTGGCCAAGCGAAACAGGTCGCGAGCCTTCTGCCCTTGGCCAAGCTCACCGGTCGCCTTGGACATGGCCGCAAATGCAATCGCCCCAAACGTCTCGGTAAAAACATATCGCCGTTTGCGAATCGGCGCGCCCGCGCGCGTGACGTGAAACCACATCCGCCCGTCGGCGTCGAAGCCGTGCCGCGATATAAAGTCCAGCCCGCGCTTGGCCCAGTCGAGCCACTCGGCCCTTGGCTCGATGGTGTTGTAAAGCGTGGCCAGCAGCCAAGTGGCGCGGCACTGCTGCCACATGCCCTTGTCCGTGTCCAGCAGGGAGCCGTCGCGGTCGCGCGCCAGGAGGAAGCCGCCGTGCTCGTCGTCCACGCAGCGCGGCCACCAAAACGGCAGCGTGTTGTTCAGCAGGCCATCGCGGTAAACGGCGAGCAATTCGCGTTGGCGTGATTCCTCCATCTCAGGAGTTCACCCAGTCGAAGAAGCCGATCTTCTCCAGATCCAGTTTCAGGTTACCGATCGATTCTTGCGACAGGGTGCACAACGGCGGGCGGGCCGGGCCGCAGTCCACACCGACCATCGCCATCACCGACTTGGCCGCCGGCGTGTAGTTGTACTTTGCGATGGTGCGGATCATTTCCGCGGATCGCGCCTGGTCACGCTGGGCCGCCTCAGTATCGCCCTCGTCGAATGAAGAGATGATTCTTCGATAGAGCGGCGCCGAGAAATTATACGAACTGCCGACTGCACCCCTGCAGCCGATCCGCAGTCCGTCGAGCAGTTCTTCGTCGCAGCCAAAGAGCATGTCTGGCGCATAGCCGTTCATTTCCAATATCGCCCGCAACTGGTCGCGGTCGGGGTTGGTGTACTTCACGCCGGCCATGCCAGGAATCTTTTTCGTGGCACGCTCCACGAATTCCGCCGTATCAACCGTCACTCCGGTCATACCCGGAATGTCATAAAAATAAAAGGGCAGTTCCGGCGCGGGCTTGACCACTTCCGCAAACCAGTCTTGCAGGGCCTCCGCATCGGCTGGCTTGAAGAAATTCGGTGCCATCGCCGAAATGGCATCCGCGCTGGCGTCCCTCGCCGAACGCACCAGCGCCTGGGCATCGGGCAAATTATTGTGGCCGACATGCGCGATGAATTTCAGCCCGTTGCGATGAGCCACCCGGCCCCAGGCATCGAACATTCTCAACCTCTCTTCGGTGGTCAGCGAGTGGCACTCGCCGGTCGTGCCCGTGACAAAGGCGCCGCTGGCTCCGCCCTTGGCCAAGTGCTCGGCCTGAGCCGGCACACGATCGTAGTTCACGGTAAAGTCATCGTGCATCGGGGTGTGCACGGCCGCAATCAATCCATTCAATTTCATGCTCATTAAAATGACAATTCAGCTTCAAACGGGGCGACCGGGAGACCGGCATCGCCCACCAAGTTAATCCTAGGCTCGGGATAGGGAGTCCAGGCATATCGCACCGCCTCAACCGCTTGGCCAAGCGGGGAAATGACCATGACCGTGTCCGCTTCATGAATCCTGGCCTCGGCACTGATCCATCGGCCCTTGCGATCCCTCACTTCAAAACCGGTCGGCGGCGCCTCGTCGCTTGTCCGGAGCTCATGCCGGCCCTTGGCCAAGCGAAGCATAACCGAATCCCCCCGTCTCTCGGCGGATTCAAACCGCGGACCGCCCCCGCATGGAGACTCCCCATAAACGGAAGCCAGAGCCAAGCGTGCGAGCCGCTCGCCCACAGGCTGCTTGTCGCGCGGATGGACATCGGTGGGATGGCCGAGGTCGATCGTGACAGCCATGCCGGTGTGCGGGAAGGCGTCTTGCACCCGCTGCTGACTGGCACGAAAGGCGGGCCAGTGCGGGCGCTTCATTGCGGGTAGTTGCACGAAGAGGAATGGCAAGTCGGGTCGCTTCCATTGCGCACGCCAATCGGTGATCAAAGTGCTCAAGACCGCATCGTGCTGAGCCACGCGCCATTCGCTCTCGGCGTTGGACTCACCCTGATACCACAGCACCCCCGCCAGCGGCAGCGGCCGCAACGGAGCCAAGGCAGCGTCCCACATGAAGGCGGGCTTGAAGGAGTGGTTAGGGCCCAAGTCATCACCAGGAATGTAATCGCCCGCCGAGAGGGCCCGTTTCAGGTTGGACGCGCCCCGTCCACGGCACCACGGCTCCAACGATTTGTTCTGCAGCCAATCCCCCTGCACCATCAACTTGAGCTGCGGATGCGCGGCCAGCGCCCTGCGCCGCATCCACGCCTCGGCGGGTGTGCCGCCCATGGCGACGTTGATGAGGCCCACGGGCACATCCAAATCTGCCAGCAGTTTTTGACCAAAGAAAAAGCCGACCGCTGAAAATGGCGCGGCACTGTCCGGCGAACACTCGCGCCATTGGCCGCTGCTAAATCGTTCGGGCGTCAGTCGCTCAATCAATTCCGGCGTGTAATCTCCGCTGCCACCACGGGCCGCACCCACGAAGTTGAACAACCGCAACCGCGCATGTTTCGCCGCCGGAATGGCGGTCTTAGCGGTGGCGGCTTTGGAGAGTTGCCATTCCATGTTCGACTGCCCCGCGCACAACCAAACTTCGCCAACAAGAATGTCCACGAGCGTGGTTTTGCGTTGAGCGGTTTGGACCGTGAGCGTAAGCGTTTGGCCGGCGGCTTTCAGCGCGGGGAAATTGACTTTCCATTTTCCATTGGCATCGGCGGTGGCAGTTTGTTTTCGGGTTCCCAAAGTCACGGTCACCTTCGCCTCGGGCTTGGCCATGCCCCAAACGGGAAGCGGCTGGCCCTGCTGCAAAACCATATGACTGCCGAAGGCGCGCGCGAAACGCGGCGGCAAGTTCAGCCCTTTGCGAAGCTGGCGCGAAAGCCGTTGGGCGAACTCCGCGTGCTTCGATTGCGAGGCGAGGTTTGTGGTTTCGTTTGGGTCAATTGCGTAGTCGTAAAGTTCGCGCGCGATGACGCGGCCGTTTTCAATCCATTCGGTGTAGCGCCGGCGCTCGGTGCGGATGGAATAGCCGGTGGCTTTGCCGCGATATTGCTGGGTGAAAGCGGCGGGCTTGTGGCCGCGCGCGGGGTCGCGCAACACGGGCACCAGACTGCGGCCCTCGAGTTTTTTGGCCGCGGGGAGATGGGCCAACTCGGCGAGGGTTGGATAAATATCGAGAAACTCGGTGAGCGCCATCGTCTTGCGGCCGGCTTTCATTCCGGGCGCGGAGATGATGAGCGGCGCGCGCGCGGCGATTTCGAAGTTGGTGGTTTTGCCCCACAACCCGTGATCTCCCAAGTGCCAGCCGTGATCGCCATAAAGCAAAACGATGGTGTTCTCGCGCAGTCCAAGTCGATCAAGCTCGGCGAGCACGCGGCCGACTTGGGCATCGACGTAACTGATGCACGCAAAATAGCCGTGGCGCAGATTGCGCGCGTTGGCCTCGGTGAAGGGATCGCGCTTCGGCTGGTCGGTGTAGCGGCGCACTTCGCCGGAGTTGTGCCCCGCCATCGCGGGCGCGCCCTTGGGCAACTCGCTGCGTGCGGCGAGTTGGATTTTTTTAGGGTCATACAAATCCCAATATTTTTTCGGCGCGACAAAGGGCGTGTGCGGCTTGATGAAACCGACACCGAGAAAGAACGGTTTGCCCTTCAGTTCCCGCAACGCGGCGATGGCGGCATCAGCGGCCTGGCCGTCTTGCAATGTGTTGTCCGGCACTGCGGGTGCCTCGGTCATTGGGCCAAACACGAGCTTCCGCGTCCAGTCATTGGGCGCGGGGTTTTTTGGGCGATACATCCCGCGATAAGCAGCCTTGGCCTGCGCGATGCCAGCCTCGGTATAATAATAGCGCGGACCAAACCGAATGGCCGGCGCGGACCACGACGGCGCATCGCCCATCGTGTCCCAACTTGTTTTACTCGAACCTTCGGGCAGAAAGCCGTGATACATTTTCCCAATCGCGCGCGACTCGTAGCCGTGATTTTTGAAATACTGCGGCAACGTGATCACGTCCGGATTGCGTGTGCGAAAGTGAACGTGATTATGTGTCACCCCCGTGGTCTCCGGCCGCAGCCCCGTCATCAGGCTCGTGCGCGAGGGATTGCACAGCGGTTGCTGGCAATAGGCCCGCTCAAATAAAATGCCGCGCTTGGCCAAGCGATCGATGTTCGGGCTCACTATGTGTTGCGCGCCATAACAACCCAACTCCGGCCGCAAATCATCGATGGCAATGAAGAGCACATTCGGGCGCTCCGCGGCGAAGCCACTGAATGCCAACAGTGAAGCAGATAAACCAAACCACAGATTTCGCAGATTCGCGCAGATTTTTTTCTGAGTTTTCATCTGCGTTAATCGGCGTAATCTGTGGTTAACATTGGTTTCACTTTCGCTTCTTCGCCATTGCGTCGAGTTCGCTGAGCTTGAGGCGCACGCTGACGATGTACGGTGACTCACCCTTGCTCCAGTGGCCGTACGTGGTGGTCACGATGGTGTCGTCAGGCAGCACCTCCACCGGCGGATAGGCGCAGTCTGCCCCCTTTGTGTTATCCATCAATCGCACGCGGTATTGGCCCTCGCGACCTTTCACAATGTCGTCATACGTGCCCACCCACGCGACCCAATCGCCTTTGGTGGTGCTTTCATGCGTGCGGTCGCGAAAGGATATAAACAACCGGCCATCGGCAGTGTACTTGCCGGTGTGGCGGTCGCCCGTGAGCGCGGCCGGCAGTTCGCGCGGCTTGGTCCACGTATTGCCTTCGTCATTTGAAAAAATCACAAACGAGTTTTTGCGGCGGCTGTTTTCGCGCAACAACACGCAAAGCTGTTTGCCGTCGGGCGACCGAATAATTCCGGGCTCGCACAAGTGCACATCCGACCGCGCGAAGATACTTTCTGGCTTCGACCACGTCAGTCCACCGTCTTTTGAAAATGTTTTGTACAAATTAAACACCGCCCGCTTGCCACGCTTGCCGCCCTTGGCAAAAAACCGCCCGTCGTCGTGGAACATCGCCATATAATGCCCCTTGCCGGTTTTGAGTTGCTCGAGGCAACCCATCACCACGATGCCGCCCCAATCGCCCGCCGGTTTCAGTTCGCTCCACTTCGCGCCGTCATCCCCGCTCACCGACAACCGCGCGGGATACAGCCCGCTCCACATGATGAGCCGCTTCGTGCCCTTCGCATCCACCACGCGATGCAGCGTGGGCACCTCGCGACTCGTCGCCCAACTCGCCGGCGTGGGCAACCGCTTGCTCCACGTCTTGCCGCCATCGGCGCTGCGCTTGTAAACAATGCCGCCCTTCCCGTGCCCTTTCGGGTAAACAATCAGCATCGTCTTGCCATCCTCCAAAAGCACCGTCGTCGGATGCCCCAGATACTGGCCCTTCTCGCGGTCGACAATAATTTGCCGATGCTTTTCGGCCGACAAATCAATTGTCGGAATCGTGTACCCGCGCGGCTGTGATTCCGCCGCGGACAATGAGAGTGCGGCCAGCAAAGCCAGCGCTGTCCAATAAACTTTCTTTTGTGTTTTGTTTTTCATTTTGATTTTGGTTTGGAGTTTGGTTTTGAATTTTTTGTCGGCAACCACTTCGCCATTTGTTTGCGCAGCTCCGCCAGTTTCGGGTCGTTTGCCAGATTGTTCCATTCGTTTGGATCCGTTTGGTGATCGTAAAGTTTCTCCTCGCCCGTGCGGTAGCGGATGTAGCGCCAGCGTTCGGAGCGGACGGCGTGGTTGCCCTTTTGCCACGTGATGACCGCCGGACGTTTCCATTCCGCCTTGGGATTTTTCAGGAGCGGCCGCAAGCTTTGGCCTTCGAGTTCGGCGCACGCGGGCAAGCCGCACAAGTCGGCAAGCGTGGGGTAAAGATCCAGCAAACTCACGGGACGCGCGCAACGCGTTTCGGCCCGCGTCACACCCGGCGCCACGATAATTAATGGCACCCGCGTGCTGCGTTCCCAAAGCGTGCGCTTGTGCCAATGGCCTTTTTCGCCGAGGTGATAGCCGTGATCGCTCCAGAAAACGATGAGGGTGTCGCGCGCATTCGGCCCCGCATCAAGCGCATCCAAAACGCGGCCAAGCATCGCGTCGCTGAAACTAATGGAAGCGAGGTACGCCTGCACCGCCGGTTTCCATTCACCGAATTCGACGACCTTGTCGTGTTTTGAATTGCGATCGTGCGCGCGTGCCTTGGCCCAAGGGCCGAGGTCGTCGAGGTCGTTTTCCTTCACCAGCGGCAGTTTGATTTTCTCCAGCGGAAATCGCTTCACAAACTTGCGCGGATTATACCACGGCACGTGCGGGCGAAATAAACCCACGGCCAAAAAGAAAGGTTGCTCGTGTTTCTTTGCCAAAAAACCGGCGGCCCAATCGGCGACTTTCCCATCGGGCCAATCGGTTTCCGGACGATCAATCGCGGCCCAGTCGAAGTTGCGTTTCGTCAGCGACGTGATGCGCCGCGCGGGACGCTTCACCGGCTCGGGATCCGGCTCCACGCTGTAAGGCGAACCGTGCCGCGCGCTGCCCAATGCCCCACGCGGATGCCACCAATAATATTTATTAAAACTGTGCGGATCATAATGCGGCGTGACATCGTGAAAAATTTTCCCGCCCCCGTGGGCCACATAACCGTGCTTGCGAAAATGCTGCGGAATCGTCACCACACCCGGCGCCACCTTGCGCATCACCGCTCCATTCTCGTAAACGCCCGTCGTCCCCGGCCGCAGCCCCGTCATCAACGCCACCCGCGAAGGATTGCAAACCGGCGAGACGCAATGCGCGTTGGTAAAAAGCAACCCACGCTTGGCCAAGCGATTCACATTCGGCGTCTTCGCCTGCGCGTGCCCGAGACACCCCACCCAGTCATTCCAATCATCCACCGCAATAAAAAGCACATTCGGCCGGGGCGCGGAATGAGTCGATTGCCAAAGCCCGAAGACCAAAAAAATGTGAAACAGTCGATTCATATTTTTCCGGCCACCTCCATCTCCGTGGTGAGCCTGGTTTGATACGCCTCGTGGGCGGCGAGGTTTTCGCGGGCGCTTTTGCCGTAGTAGATGAATCCGAGCGCGCGGCGGGTGCGCGTGGCGCTGGCGTTCGCATCGGCGCGGTGGATGGTCAGCGCGTGGTGCGCCAGCAAATCGCCCGGCCGCGCGGGGCACGCCACCTCATAGCGCGCATCCGCTGCTTGGCCGAAGTCGGTGATGCCCTGTGAAAAGCCGAGCGTCTCCGTGCGACCGTGCGGCCGCATCCCGCGCGTGTGCGAGCCGCGCACGTAACGCACGCAGCCGTTTTCCGCGTCCACAATGTCGAGCGCCATCCACATCGTCAGCGCGAGGCACGGCTCGAGCATAAAATAAAACCCATCCTGATGCGGCGGCGTCGCTTGGCCAAGCGCGGGGGGCTTGTTGAAGTACTGGAGATTTTTGCCAACCACCGCCTCGCCCAACAATTCCTCCGCCAAGCGCTTGGGTTTGCCCTCAAAAAATTCGCCAAAAAAATCATCGTGCTCGTGCATGCGCTGGATTTGCTTCAACGTCGTGCGGTTGGATTTGTCTTCGTAAAAAACATGCTCAACGGGCAACGCCGGAACACGCTCCGCAATGAACCGAGCCAACGCGGCTTCGATGGTTTGCAGTTCCCCCGCATCGCAAAAGCCCGGCACGCCCACAAAGCCGTCCTGCTCGAATGTATCTTTGTGATTCACGGTTTGGACTTCATCCAATCGAGGTAACGCCAGCGGAAATTTTTGTCGCGCCGATAGGACAACGCTGGCTTTAGCGCAGCGGCTTCGTCGATTTCGGTGGTGTAACGCTTGAGCGCGGCGGCATCAACCAAGGGATCGCCGGTATCGCGCTGCCAATCGCGCAAACGGCTGTGCAAGCGCTTTTGCACGGCGGCGAGCTTGGGTTTGTTGGCAAGATTTTTGAATTCGTACGGGTCGGCTTGCAAATCGTACAGCTCGACCGGCGGCGGGTTGTGATACGTGGCGTATGCTTTTTGGATGAGCGAACTGGCGGCGGCCACCTCGTCTTTGCGCGTGCCGGCGATGAAAAACACGCCGCTGTTGTCGGTGTAAATTTGCGCGGGCGGATTGAGCCGACGCAGCGGACTGGCGATGAGCTTGTACCGCATATCACGAATGGCCACCTGCGGATAATAGAAATGCGCGGCTGCGCCCATCTTGTGCGCGAAGAGGTGCTCGCGCCATTTCACAAAACGACCTTCAAGCAGCGGTTGCAGTGGGCGACCATCGAGCCCGGCGGGCGGTTTCACGTGCGTGGCCTGCAAAACGGTTGGGAGAATGTCGAGCGATGAAACCAATTCATTCGACACGTGCCCAGCCTTGGCACGGCCGGGCCAGCGGACGATAAGCGGCACGCGAAGGCCGGCCTCGTACACGGAAGTTTTGCCGCGCGAAAATTGCGCGCCGTGGTCGCCAAGATAAATGACGAGCGTGTCGTCCGCCTTGCCGCTGCGTTCCAGTTCCTCGAGCAGCAATCCAACGCCGGTGTCCAGCCGCGCGAGGCAGTTGTAATAATCGGCCACGTGCCCGCGCAGGCGTTCGTTGTCCACGCCGATCCAAGGGAGCGTCTTCACGTCCGCGGCTGTTTGCGGAAATGTTGGCAGACCGTTGAGCTGGCGGTGTAAAGGGTAATGCGCGTCGGGAAAATTCACCGACATCACAAACGGCGCGTCGCCCGCACGGATGAACTTGCCCGCTTCCTGCGCAATGCGGCGCACGTCGCGTTTGCCGAAGCTGATGAGTGAGGAAGGATTCCAATGGCGGTCAAGCGGAAATGCACTCTCGGGATTCACATGAATTTTGCCGAGCAACGCCGTGCGATAACCGGCGGACTTGAGCAATGAAAAGAGGTTTGGCCATTTTTCGTACATGGCAAACTTGTGCGTCGCGAGGCCGAGCTGGCCGTTGCGGTGCGGATAGCGCCCCGTCAGAAAACACGCGCGCGACGGACTGCAAACCGAGTACGGCACCCAAGCGGTCGCAAAGCGAACGCCATCGCGTGCAAGCCGATTGAGGTGCGGCGTGCGTGCGTAAAGATCGCCGTAGCAGCCCAGCTCGGGGCCGTTGTCCTCTGAGACGATGAGCAGCACGTTGGGCTTTTTGCGCGACTGTTTTTTGGGCGTGGCGGTGGCGATGTCCCCCAATTTCACGCGCTGAAAAGTCATATGCGCGCGGCTGCTTTCGTAGAGAATGCCGACTGTTTTGTCGTCGATCATCGACAAACACGAGTAGCCCGCGCTGCCCCATTCATCGAGGAGCAGTTGCGAATCTGCGAGCCACGTGAGGCCGCGGTCGTTGGACGCCTTGATGGTGATGTGGTTCCGCCCGGCGAGGCTGTTGGGATTGGAAAACAAAAGACGCGGCCCCGGCTTGCCGGTGCGTTCGCCGTCGATGCTGATGAGGCTGGCCATACACGCGCGCGGCTCGATGAGCGCCTCGCGATGCGTGGGATGCGTCGCCCACGTGCGGCCCATATCGCGCGTTACCATCACCACGCGGCGGCTCTGGCGATTGTACCGGCTGTTGAGCATCAGCACGCCCGGCTCAATCTCCGCCACTTGCGCCTCGGTCGTATCATCAAACGCGCCCGTGCCCACGTGCCAAGTTTTGCCGTGGTCTTTGGAAAAAATAATTGTCGAGTGGGGCAACCGGCGTTTTGCCGGCGGATCCTGATATTGCGCGGCAAAAACAATCGTGCCGTTGGCCATCGTGATGCCTTTGCCGGGGCCTTGCAAAACGAAACACCACTCCGGCTTTTTGATTTGCTCGGTTATATTTACAGGCTTGGACCACGTCACTCCGTCGTCAACCGAACGCACGAGCATTAGCTGGCCGGTTTCCTCCGGCTTCATTCCGGGCCCGGAGCCTCGCCACGAACGGTTGCCGTGGCTCCAAGTTGCGGCCACCCAAATCGTGCCGGTGTTGCGATCCACCAAAACCGCCGGATCGCCGATGCCGTCGTAACGCCACTTGGCGGCGCGGCCCATATCCATAATCGCGCGCGTGGGTTCCCACGTGCGACCGCCGTCGGTGCTGCGCGACATCCCCACGTCGATGTCGCCCGGTAAATCGCCGCCACCGCGATACCGCAAATCATACACTCCAATCAACGTGCCCTTCGTCGTGGTGGCGAGGCCGGGAATGCGGCATGTGTTCACCCCGCCCTGTCCGCCTTGCCGCACGGCAACGCCCAACCGATGCACTGCGCCGGTGGCGGATTGTGGCTTGTGAATGTTGCCGTCGGAAAATTTCAGGTAAGCGCACGAGGCCTTGACAATGCGATCAATGTCGGCTCGTTTGCTGAGCTTCACCGACAACCAAAAATAATTCGAGCCCGCGCACAGCGTTTGTTTGCCCTTAAAAACAAGCGACCCCTTTTTGACGGCCGAAGATTCCCCGAATGGCTTGGCATCGCCAAAGTTGGTTGAACTGCCCGAAGCCAACCACTGCACCGCAGCCAAATCTTTTTCCGTGATGCTGCCGCTCAACATTGCGGCCACTTCGCTCAAGGCGATGGGATTGAGCGTGCCGGTCGTTTCCACGCGGACGCGAAGCAAAGGATTGGTTTCCAGCCCCATCAGCACCGGCACTTGCACGTCATCGACGGTGACGCTCGCAATTTTCTGCGGCGCGGCGGGGATGAGCGCGACGTCATCGATGAGAATCCCCGAGCGCTCCGGACTCGTGCACGTGAAACGCAACCGCGCCGGATTAATTTTCAACGGAATTTCCACACGCGACTTGAAGCTGCGCCCCACCACAACGGCGCGGTCGCCATTGAAAATATCCACCCATTTGCCATCCGCGAACTGCTCCACGCGAAAGGCAAACGGCTTGCGGCTCGTCCAGCGTTCGGCTTGAAACGCCAGGAAAGCCAGAGGGCCGGTGAGGGTCGGCAGCGTCAACTCGACCCTCCGCTCTTTGCCGCCGAAAATGTGCAGGCTTTGTTTGCCGGTATAATGGTATTTGCCTGTGACCTCCGCGTGCCCCGCCGCCGCACGCCAAGTGCCGATCGGCGAGTTCAGTTCGCGGAGGGCAACCGGCTTGGCCTGCTCGAAACCGGTGGTCAGCGTTTTCGCCGCAGCCGCAACGCCTGGCTGCCACGCCATCGCAGCAAGCCAAGTGAGGCTCAGGCACCGCAATGTTGTGTGTGAAAAAATCATTTCGCTGGCGATCAATGGCCAGTCACGCCCGGCAAGCTTGGTTGCAAAACATCCCAAACCAAAGCACCAAACACCCCCATCCCGGCGCTTGGCCAAGCGTGCAGCTATTTGTCCCGGTCGAATGAATAGTCCGCCCCTACCATGACCTTGTTGACCAGTGTCATCGCGCTGTGTAGATCACCGAAGAGAATTGGCCAGCGCGGCTTCTCGAGACCATGCCAACGCATGTTGAGATACCCTTTAGGCACTGTCCCCCCTTTCAAATCCTCAAGTCCCTCCCCAAGCCAACCGGCCCGGTAGGCGCCCCAGCCGGTGAAGGCCACCATGCGGCTTGGATAGCGCATCTCGGAGGCCTTGATCCCGGTCGCGTTATCCCTGCGAACGAGCGTGTTGAACCCCGGATGCACATTGGCCGCATAAGAGGAACCCATCGTGTCGTATTCCGACATCTGCCTGCTCTTGGGCGAGTCGCGGAACGGCCAGCCAACCTGGTCGCTGGGGCACTTGGCCACCCACACCTCATTGGTCACGCCCTTCTTGTCGTAATAGTTCCCGAAGTAGGGATTCAGGTAGCGATCCTGCGGCTTGATGTTGACGTAACCCATATATTTACCGGCCTTGCCGACCCAGACCGTCTGGCTGGTCTGTCCGCGCTTGGAGAATTTGGGAGGGAAGGTGTTGTCGTTGTCGTCCATGTACAACTGCATGGCCAAGCCAACCTGGCGGTAGTTGCTGATGCACTTGACATCGATCGCCTTCTGCTTGGACTTGGCCAAGGCGGGAAGCAGCATCGCGGCCAGGATCGCAATGATCGCGATCACGACCAACAACTCGATCAGTGTAAAGCCGCCTACTGCTCCTCCCCGCTTCGATCTCATTCTCCGGTCCTCGTGGTGTGTCTTCCTACTCCTGCCTTATGCACATAACCTAATACACATGTTTTTTTGCATGCTTCATCGCTTCTCAGACCGGAAAAACTCATTGCCCTTCAAGTTAGCCCCTTATCTCACCGCGCGGCTGAACTGCATCGCCTGGTTGGCGGGAACGATCTGCGGGCTGGTCGCGCCCTCGACGTCGGCCCAAGGACCGTTCGCGGTCGGTGCCGCCTGCAGCCTGCCCTCGAACGTCACCGTCACCGTTCCGTCACTGTTGTTCACGATGCTGAGCGTCGGCGCCTCAGGAGAAGGTTTGCCCGGTGAAAAAGCGCCCGTCGTGTCGTAGCGGATATACTTCAGATCCACCGTCGTCATCGGGATGCCGGTGCAGCAGTCGCCCACGATGAACCGGTTCGCACCGGTGCCGGCCTGCTTGGCAATCCCGTCCGGCGTGAGCAACTTGCCGTCGCGCCACACGTAGTACAATCCGGCCTCCGCCTCGAACGCCAGGCGGAAGGTGTGGAACGTGTCGGTGTTGTCGTTCTCATCCAGCACCGTGCCGGTCAGCGTCTGGGTGTTGCCGGTGTTCACCTGCAGAATGTTGCGCTCGGCCCCGTTGGCTCCCCAGATTACCAGGCCGTTGCCGTCGTCGGCTGCCAGGCGGACGGAAATCTCCGCCGTCCACGAGCCGCCGTCGGCCACGCCCTTCTCCCACACCGACTCGTCGTTGTCGTGCTGCAGCCAGCCGTTGTTGGCTGCCGAGATCATCGACACGTAGCCATCGTTCAACTCGAAGTTGGTCTCGCCGCCGGCGTTCACCCAGCCGTTGGCCAGGGCTTCACCGTCATAGATATCAGCCGGGGCCGCCGCCAACTCGAAGTCCGCCGAACCCAAGGGAGTGATCTTGGGCCCACCGGCGGGAATCACGACGCTTGTTTCAGCGATCGAGTTGCCGGCAAGGTCGGCCACATTCTTGATGGACAGGCTGGAGTTGCCTCCATCGACCGCGCCATCGACCGTGAGCACAACTGTTTTGCCATCTTCGAGCACGGTGATGCCTGTCACGGTTGCACCGGCTATGGAGTAGTTTGCCAATGAGTTCGCGCCCTGGGTCACAACGTCGCCAGCGGGCGCAAAGGCTCCCGTGGTGTCGTAGCGAATGTACTCCAGATCCACGGCGCTCATCGGTATATTCGAGCAGCAGTCGCCTACAATGAACCGGCTGGCGCCCGTGCCTGCCTGTCGCGGCGCTCCCTCGACGTTCAGCAGTTGGCCGTCCCGCCAGAAGTAGTAGCTGCCACTTCCCGCCTCGTACGCCATCCGGAAGGAGTGAAACGCGTCGGTGTTGTCGCTTTCATCCAGAGTTTGCTTGCCGAAGTTTTGCGTGTTGTCGGTGTTGATCTGCAGAATGCCGCGCTCCTTGCCATTGGCACCCCAGATGACCAGACCGTTGCCATCGTCATCAGCGAGGCGTACACGAATCTCTGCGGTCCAAGAACCGCCGGTGGCGATGCCCTTCTCCCAGACTGTGTTGTCGTTGTCGTGCTGCAGCCAGCCGTTGTTAGCGGTTGAAATCAGCGTCAGGTAGTCGTCGGTCAACTCGTACTCGAGGTCGCCACCGGCATTGACCCAGTCACCGAGGAGGGCGTCCCCATCGTGAATGTCCTTCGCGGCAGCCGTGAACTCGAACTCCGCGGAGGCGCGAGGGATGGTCGTAGCGACCGCATCACTGTCAGTACGCAGCGGCTCACTGAACTCAACCGTAACCTGATTCCCTTCGGCCGTGGTCGACACCACTGTCGGCGCTTCGTCGTCCACCACCACCGTCAGCTTGGCCTCAGCGGAGACAATCTCCATGCCGGGCACGCTGCAAACCACGGTGTAAACCGCTCCGTTGTCGTCAAGCGTGTAGCTGGACAACTCCAGCACCGCGCCGTTTGCCCCGGCGATGTTGGCACCGTTCTTTCGCCACTGATACTGCACATGCGACCCCACGGCTGAGTTGCCTTCCGCGCCAACGGAAAGGCTGACCGTTGCGTTCACCGGAGCGGTAAGGTTTTGCGGCTGCTGGTTGATCTTGACGCTCGATCCGGAGGGATCGACATACGTGCCGATGTGCTGGCCGGAAATCGGCTCCAGTTTGTTGATGCTGATCGTCTCCTCGTCGTCGACATGGCGCCACGCAATCTTGGCGCCGTCACCTCCGCCGCCCTCCTTGTAGATCAATTCCGTGTAGTAGCTTTTACCCGCGACAAATGTATCGAACGGATAACCCTCCTCGTCACCGCCCCCTTCAAACTGGGTGCTCCAGTTCAACTCCTGCACGACTATTTCCAGGTTTTCCTTGGTTTCATCCGAACTGACGGAGAGTTCCCCGGCGTCATCGCTGGCGATGAAAAAGCCATAATCTCCACCACGATCAGGGATCAACCAACCACTGATGCGCGCCCCGTAGTTGTCGCCCTTACTGTCAAAGGCGGTCTTGGTGTCGTAGGCGGTCAGATACAGCACTTCGTCCACCTCATTGTTGAGATATTTGTCATCATCAACCAAATCCTCTATGTGGACGCCGGTGATCCCCGCGAAGTACTCAAACTTCAGGTAACCAAGCGCAAAGACAAACCCATGAATCTCCACCGATGTGTCGGCGGCGATTGCGTTGCCGGACTCGTCCTTCACTCTGGCGACCGAGAGGCTATAGACACTTCCCTCAACCTGCCTGCTCGTTGTCAACACCACGGTTGAGGCATTCTTGAGGCCGGCTTTCTCCACACTCAGCGCATCATCGGCGAACGTGTAGTTGCCCTTGTCCGTGGCGCTCGACGCATCCACCGGCTCGGAGAAAACCACGGTCACCGTGTCGAACGTGTCCGAGGCGGATGCGCTCGTGATCGCCGGTAGAACCTCATCGACCAGAACCGTCAATGTGGCCGCTTCCGTCTCAACGTCTTCGATCACATTGCCACCGAGCAGTTTGTATTCACCGGCGTGATCCTTGGTGACGAACTCGATCGCGTAAGAGTCACTGACTGCCCCCTCGATAGCCTCGCCGTCCTTGAGCCATTGGTAGCTGGTGATCGGGCCGTCAAACGCCGCCGAGAAAGTGACATTGTCCCCCACCTTCACTGTGGCGCTCTCCGGGTTTTTGGCCACCTTCGCCGGGGCCGCCGGCGGAGAGTACGAGCCTGTGGTGTCGTAGCGGATGTACTCGAGATCCACCGTTGTCATCGGGATATTCGAGCAGCAGTCGCCAACGATGAAGCGGCTGTGAGTCGTACCGGCCTGGGCGGCGGCACCGTCGATCAGCAACGCGCCGTTTCGCCATACGTAGTACAGATCGTCGTCCCAGTCGAAAGCGATGCGGAACGTGTTGAAGCCGCCGGTGTTGTCATTCTCATCGATCACCTCGGCGTTGAACATTTTCGTGTTGTTCGTGTTGATTTGAAGGATGCCACGCTCGGTTCCGTTGGCTCCCCAGATGACAATGCCGTTGCCATCGTCGTTGGCCAGGCGCACGCTGATTTCCGCCGTCCACGATTCACCATCTGCGGTGCCCACCTCCCACGGCGTCTCGCCGTTGTCATGCTGAACCCAGCCGTTGTTCTCCGGCGAATCGATGGTCAGAATTCCGTCGTTCAACTTGAACTCCAGCTTCCCACCAGCGTTGACCCAGCTATTCTGCAACGCTTCGCCATCAAAAATCTGCGAGGCACTGTTCTTTACCTCGAATTCAGCCGAATCCTTTTCGAGCGGCTCTGCCATGGCCAAGCCGGTGGCCAAGACCAGGCCGACGACCAAACTCCACGCTGATCGACGGCAGCCCAATATTAATGTGTGGTTCCAGTTCATTGTTATTTTATGTTATAACATGTGTGCGCGGCGGCTTTGTAATGTCTTGATTTTGTCGGGTTGCTCCCGTATCTGCTCGTAGACCCGCTGGGCCAGGAATGATTCCTTTGTTGCCGCCATCTTGAACGCGGAGGCAATATAAGCCACAGCCTGCCCGATCATTGCAATACCATTGGTGCGGATGCCTCAATTACCGAGCATATGGTTCTGCATAAGGTTGTTGACTGGCTCATGGGCCTTACCCGTACTTCTGTTACGGATGAAAACAGCCCACCCAACGCATTGCAATTTCCAAGGTCACACTGTGGCGAGTGTTGACAGCCAACGGAACACAAAAAAAAACCAAAAACCAATTACAGGATGAAGCAGATTATCCATTTCACATTCCTCGTTGCACTGACCGCCATGTTGCTCGGGGTTGGACAAGGCCTGTCAAATGCCGCTGACGAACCGCGGGCCGCCCTGCGACTGCCGCCAGGACCGGACAACCCCCGCAATAGCGAGGGGGATTTTATCCAGTTAAAGGACGGGCGAATGATGTTTGTTTACACCCATTTCACCGATGGTGCCGGCGACCACTCCAAGGCCTATCTGGCGGCACGGTACTCCAGTGATGACGGTCAAACCTGGACCCCTAGCGACACGGTTATCCTGCGCAACGAGGGAGACTGGAACATCATGTCCGTCTCACTTTTGCGACTGAACGACGGAAGTATCGCGCTTTTTTATCTGCGTAAAAACTCAATGCTGGACTGCCGACCGCTGCTGCGCCGCTCAACCAACGGGGGAAAATCGTGGAGCCAGCCCACGGAGATCATCAAGGCCCCGGTGGGGTATTACGTGATGAACAACGATCGCGTGGTGCAGATGAAAAAAAGCGGCCGGCTCGTTGCGCCGATAGCGCTGCACAACCTGCCCGGTTACGCCAAGCCCGACTGGGCGGGCATCATCATGTGCTACTTGTCGGACGATAACGGACAAAGCTGGCGGCGCAGCAAGACCACGATGAAAACCTTCGGCAAAGACGGCAAACGCATCACCACCCAGGAACCCGGCGTGGTGGAATTGAAGGACGGACGGCTCATGTTGTTTAGCCGCACCAATGGCGGCAGCCAGTTCATTTCGTACTCCGGGGACGGTGGGGACACGTGGTCGCCGCAGCGTGCCTCTAACATCATCTCGCCGGTATCGCCGGCGACCATCGAGCGAATCCCATCCACAGGTGACCTGCTAATCGCGTGGAATGACCACAGCAAAATCACGCCCAGGTTGCAGGATAAACGTACCCCGTTCAGCGTGGCTATCTCGCGCGACGACGGCAAAAGCTGGAGCGCAGCCAAGACGCTGGCAAACGACCCAAATGGCTGGTACTGCTACACGGCAATGACGTTCACCGACAAACACGTGCTCCTTGGCCACTCCGCCGGCGACCGGCGCAAAGGCGGATTGAACACCGCGCAGATCACAGTCTTTCCGATGAAGTGGCTGTACAAAACCGATGAACGGTAAAACAGATTTCGGACAAATGCCCGAGTTTGATCGGATACAGTTCACGCCAAGCCGGAGTTGCCATTCCTTTGAAACAAACATAAGCTTTCACTCTCATTCAACTGCCGACGTTGATCATGGCCAAGGCGTGTTTTGTAACACCCAGCGCTTGGGCAAGCACGCGCTGATTTATTGTAAATAGTATTGACTGGCTAAAGCTGCGAGGCGTTGATTTCGTTTCCGATGAAAACCAGACTCACTCCAAAGAAGGAGGCATTCACCCTGATTGAGTTGTTGGTGGTGATCGCGATTATTGCCATCCTTGCCGGATTGCTGCTCCCGGCTCTCAGTCAGGCAAAAAACAAGGCGCAGCGCACCAGTTGCACCAACAACCTGCGGCAAATCGGACTGGCGCTGGTGGCTTATTCAGGTGATTACGATGACCACCCCCCCCCGACAATGTTCAACCCGGAAAAGAATGTCGCCTCCGAACCGTGGATGAGTTACCTCATGTTCGGCGGCTCCGATGGCCAACGGGCGAACACACAATACCCCATGAACCTGGGCTTTCTCTATGCGGTGGGGCTAATCACCTCGGGCGAATCTTATTACGACCCCGGCCTGCGACATGCTGATACGCTGCCCATCAAGCAGGAACTAAAAAACTACCAAAGCCCCAAGGTGCCCTGGCCCATGTGCTACCGGGGCCGTGTGCGGGGCAATTACATGTACTATCCGCAGTCCGGCCAACTCGCCCGGCCCAACCCAAAAAACGACATGGAGGCCCAATGGCGGCTGGTGGCCACCAAGTCGGTCCAATTCTCCTCCGAGAGCACCATCGTCACCGACTTGATTTACACCGAGGCCACCCGGCCGCACACCAGCAACAACAACCCGACCGGCATCAACGCCCTCTGGGGAGACACGCATGTCTCCTTCAGCAACACCAAGGCGGCGTTCAACCCCAACCTGTGGGATCGGGGCGCGCATCACGTCGGCAAACAAAATCCCGGCGACAACCCGGTGAAGTTTCGCACCATCGTCGGACTGCTCCGGCCTTGATCCACTCTCCATTTTCCCAACAAAAAAAGGCGCACGAAAAGTGCGCCTTTTTTGTCGGGTTGCTCGCTGGAAAAATCAGCCCTTGGCCGCATCGTAATTTGCGGAAACCGCGTCCCAGTTGACGACGTTCCAAAATGCCTTGAGGTAGTCCGGTCGACGGTTTTGGTACTTGAGATAGTAGGCGTGCTCCCACACGTCGCAGCCGAGGATCGGCGTGCGGCCCTCCATCAGCGGCGTGTCCTGATTGGCGGTGCTGCAGACGCACAAACCGCCTTCGCTGTTCACGCACACCCAGGCCCAGCCACTGCCAAAGCGCGTCGCCCCAGCGGCCTCAAACTTGGCCTGAAAATCGGCGAAACTGCCGAACTCCGCGTTGATCGCGTCGGCCAACGTGCCGCTTGGCTCGCCGCCGCCGTCCGGGCCGAGCACGGTCCAGAACAGCGAATGGTTGGCGTGGCCTCCGCCGTGGTTGCGCACCGCGCCGCGGATGCCCTCCGGCACGGCGTCGAGGTTGCTCACCAGTTCCTCGACCGACTTCGCCTCCAGTTCGACGTTGCCGGCGATGGCCTCGTTGAGCTTGGTGATGTAAGTGTTGTGATGCTTGCCATGGTGGATTTCCATGGTTTGCGCGTCGATGTGCGGCTCCAGCGCGTCGTGCGCGTACGGGAGTTCGGGGAGTGTGTGTGCCATGATGTTTTTCAGTAAAAAATTCGCCGACCGATGGGTCGCTTGGCCAAGCGGCAGACAAGCTACCAATTCCGCCAACTTGCACAAGCCATATTCCCTCGCGCTTGGCCAAGGCGTCGGTAAAATGGCCTGTTCATTGGGC
>Ga0208879_1000174_pt1 | contig 69404 bp, 56 predicted proteins | sample Knorr_S15_td_Bot_FD_185605 | JGI IMG/M metagenome (GOLD analysis project Ga0208879, IMG submission 185605) | Marine microbial communities from Southern Atlantic Ocean transect - Knorr_S15_td_Bottom_ad_5009_LV_A (SPAdes) (version 2) | ecosystem: Environmental > Aquatic > Marine > Oceanic | place... | reverse complement strand
AATCGATGAGATAGGGCTGATCACCAACCACAATCGCGACCGCCGGGCCCGAGCGATCCGGGTCCGCATTCGGGTTACCTGATCCCAGCATGACGACACGCGTGTTCTGGGCAGACGCTGAGCCGAGGAGCGTGAATGAGAAGATTATAAGGAAGAGAAATCGAGTGGCAGTGGACATGCTACAAGCGGTAAAATGATGTCGCTAAGTGTACGGTGAAGTCGCCTTCCGCGCCAGCATCGGCGCCGCTCTTGGGTTGCGAATTAGCTCCATGATCCCGAACCTTGACGCCCCACCTAATAACAGCCGTTTCGTCGAGTAGAAAATATGACCACGTATCCTCTTCTTCGTGCAGCCCGAATCATGATTGGGCTTGCCTTCTTGTTCACGCTTAGTACCCCCTCGTCAGCGCAGAAAAAAGACCTGACCCTCGAAGACTATGCCCAGTGGGAACGCCTCGGCTCGAACACGCTCTCGCCGAACGGCACCTGGCTTGCCTACGAGATCGTGCCCGTAGAAGGCAAGGGCACGCTGCACATTCGATCCGTCAAGGGAGATGATGAGCACTCATTCGAGTTCGGGTCACGAGCCAGGTTCTCGAATGACAATTCATGGGTGGCTTTCACGATTGGTATCTCGGAAGACGCAGAAAATAAACTGGAGAAGGCCAAAGAGACGATCAAGCTCTCTGTTGGACTGATGAACCTCGCAACTGCCGCCGTTGACACCATTAAAAACGTCCAATCAGCCACCTTTTCGGATGATGGACGCTTTCTGGCTCTTCGGAAATACAAGGCTGAAGGCGTTGAAACGGACGGTTCTGACCTGATCATTCGAAATCTTGCCTATGGGTCGCATCAAAACATCGGGAACGTTTCGGACTATGCATTCAGCCCCGAAGGCGCGTATCTGGCTGTTTCGATTGATGCCAATGACAAGCTGGGCAACGGCGTGCACTTATTGAATCTAGCGACGTCCACATTGCGCATCCTGGACAGCGATGAACGGGCGTTCAGCGGTCTCACCTGGCGAGATGATTCGTTTGACCTGGCCTACCTGAAGGAGGGTGAACGGGTCGGGGATGACTATCCCGATCACCTGGTCATTTCCTATGCCGGACTGGATATGGGTGGTGAAAAGCGGGTGTTCGACGCTTCAGACAACGACGATTTTCCTGAGGACTTCCGCATCGCATCTGAGGGCGACCTGCACTTTTCAGAGGATGGTTCTCGGCTCTTCTTCGGGCTGAAAGAGCGCTTCGAAGATGAAGATGAAGAGGACGAAGGCACTGATGTCGACGCGGAGGATGATGAAGGTGAGGACAAGGACACCAATGCCGCCGATGACGCTGATACCGCCGAAGATGAGTCCGAACCAAAAACCAACGCCGATCGCGACAAGGATCTGGATCCAGCTGGGGTAGACATCTGGCATTGGAAAGATGCGGTGGTTCAGCCCCGACAGGGAGTGCGATCAAACATCAATAAAAACTTCACCTATCTCGCATCGTGGACGTTTGCCGATGGTGCGTTCGCAAAGCTCGCCGATGACGACATTCGAAATGTAATTCTCACGGGCGATCAGCATCACGGCGTGGGCTACGACCCGACACCGTATCAACCCGCTCTACGCGAAACATGGAACGACGTGTACGTGATCGATACGCATACCGGTGAGCGCACGAGGGTACTTGAGCGCATTGAAAACGTGACGACATCGCCGGATGGCTACTACGTGCTCTACTTCCGCGCCAATGATTGGTGGTCGTATTCAGTTGCAGATGGAACTCATCGAAATCTGACAGAGGACGTCGATGCACAGTTCAACAATTTCTTGTCCATAAACGGTCGGGAAGAAAATCGCGCATTCGGAAGGGCACAATGGTCGGATGAAGATGAGACGGTGATGGTGTACGACCAGTATGATGTCTACCGCCTGAACGCCGACGGGAGTGGTGTCGAGCGCCTGACCTTCGGCGCTACCGACAAGATTCGGTTCCGGCAGACTCGCGTCGACTTTGAAGAGGATACACTTGCGCCGGAGGATCCAATCTTTTTCAGCGCATACGGCGACTTTACGAAGGACTCAGGTTATTACGTGCTCCGCGAGAATCCGGGACGAAGTGAAGACGAACCAACATTGGACCAGCTGGTCTTCGAATCGAGATCGATTTCGAGCTTGAGGCGCGCAAAAGATGCAAACGTCTTCACCTTCATGACTCAGAAGGCGGACGAGTCTCCCAATATCTACGTGGTCGATGAGTCCTTTGACTCTCCTACCCAACTGACAGACACCAATCCTCAACAGGCCGACTATCATTGGGGACGCACAGAATTGGTCGATTTCACGAACGCCAATGGTGTGCCGCTTCAGGGACGATTGTTGTATCCAGCGAACTACGAACCGGGCAAGAAATACCCGATGATCGTCTACATCTATGAGCTGCGGAGTCAGAGCTTGCACAGCTACACCCTTCCGAGCAGATCCAGGGCGTACAATCAGCGAAGATTCTCTTCAGAAGGGTATTTCGTATTCGAGCCGGATATCGTGTACCGCCTCCGAGACCCAGGATTCTCGGCCGTTGAGGCTCTCATTCCAGCAGTGGCGGAAGTCGTCAAGACGGGAATGGTCGATGCGGACAGGGTCGGGCTTACAGGTCATTCGTGGGGTGCGTATCAGACGTCGTTTGTAGTGACGCAAACGGACATCTTCTCGGCGGCCGTCGCCGGCGCGCCACTGACCAACATGATCAGTATGTACAATTCCATGTACTGGAATTCCGGTGGTACCGACGCGACCATTTTCGAAATCAGTCAGGGCCGTTTTCCGAAACCGTACTGGGAGGACATGGACAAGTTTATCCAAAACTCACCCGTGTTCAATGCGACAAACATCAACACACCGCTGTTGGTGGCGTTCGGCGATGAGGATGGCGCAGTCGATTTCAATCAGGGCGTTGAGCTCTACAACACGATGCGGCGCCTTGAGAAAGAGTTCGTGCTCTTGGTATATGACGGAGAAAATCACGGCCTCAGGCAGAAACAGAATCAGCTCGACTATGCCAATCGCACACACGACTGGTTCAACCACTTCCTCCGCGACCACGAGCCCGCCAAGTGGATAAAGGACGGCATTCCTTTCCTCGAAAAAGAGCTTGAAAAGAAAAAGGCGGATGAGGCTCGCGAAAAAGCTGCAAAAGACAGCTAGGGCTTCGGATTCCGTTTTTCCATCTGGACGAAATCGATTAGGAGGCCGTCGCCCATTTTGTAATGGATGACGTCCCGCTGGGTGTATCCCATTCGTTCGTAAAAGGCGACGCCGCTGAGCGTGGCCACGAGCTCGAGGTCAGTGAAGCCCGCAGACGTGGCTACCTCTTCACAGGTCTCGATGATCAACCTACCGACCCCCTTGCCAGCCCAATCCGGGTGCACGTACATCGCGCGGATCACTGCAGGGTCGCGGCCCGGTTGACGGAGTTCGGCGTCTCGCACCGGCGTAGCCTGATTACCGCCAAACGGTGTTTTTCGATGGCTCCAGCCGCCTGCCCCAATAACCCGGCCCTCGCTTTCGATGACGAGGTAGAAGCCGTCATCGATCATCGTGGTGTCTACTCCAAACACATACTTCAGCGAACTTTCGATAAGGCTTTCATCGTAGAATCGCCCACCGAGAATCCGAATGGATGCATCGATGAGCGATTCAATTGCAGGGCCGTCTTCACGCACGGCCTGGCGGACGCTCACCTCAGCGCCGCCAGGCAGAACAATATATTCGCTGGAGATCATGAACGATCTGCCAATTAGAGTTTACTTACATGGCCGGATAGACGTAGGAGGCCCCCAAACCGAGGGGGAGTCCGATCGCCCAGTACAGGAGCAAGAACAGAGACCATGCGACGATGAATACCGCCGTGTAGGGAAGCATGATTGAGGTCAGCGTCCCGATCCCCGTCTTTTTCACATATCGCTGACAGTAGACGACGACCAGCGGGAAGTACGGCATCAGCGGTGTGATGATGTTCGAAGACGAGTCGCCCACGCGGTACGCAGCTTGTGTCAGTTCGGGAGAGATCCCTACCTGCATCAGCATCGGGACGAAAATAGGGGCGAGCAGTGCCCATTTTGCCGATGCCGAACCGACGAATAGATTAACAAAAGCAGTCAGAAAGATGATTCCGACTATGGTTACGCCTCCAGGGAACGCGAGGGCCTGCAAGAGTGATGCACCTTTAAGAGCCAGGAGTGCGCCGATATTGGAGTTGCCGAATGCGTAAACAAACAGCGAGCAGAAGAACGCCATCACGATGTAGTACGCCATTCCTTCCATCGCCTTCGTCATCGCGTCCACCATGTCCTTGGACGTGCGGAATTTTCCGACAACGTAACCGAAGACCACTCCGGGTATCAGGAACAGCAAGAAGATTAAGGGTACGATCGACCGCATGATGGGGGCGGAAAACGAATTCAACGAGCCACTCGCATCGCGCATGGGTGAGTCGGCCGGGAGTACAACGAGAACCATGACGACAACGCCAGCCAGCATGGTCACTGTCGCTGCCCAGAACGCCTTTCTCTCCTTGGGTCCGATGACGCTCATTTCTGGAGCATCTTCTGCGTCGCGGTCGACCGGAGTAGATCGATTGAGTCGAGGTTCGATAATCAGGTCTGTGATCGCCCAGCCCAGCCCAATAATCAGAACCGACGAGATCGCCGTAAAGAAGTAGTTGCCTAGCGGATTGACCAGCACAGAGGCGTCGATGAGCTGTGCGGCGGGTTGGGTGAAGCCCTGCAGCAGGGGATCGAGAGCACCCGGTAGGGGATTCGCGCTGAATCCACCCGAAACACCGGCGAACGCTGCTGCAATTCCTGCAAGCGGGTGGCGCCCAACGGCATAAAAGATGATTCCTCCGAGAGGAATGACCAGCACATACCCTGCATCGACGGCGCTATGGCTCAAGAGACCAACCAGGACAATCATCGGTGTCATCAGAGTTTTTGGGGTCCTGGCCATCATCAATTTGATGCTGGTATTGAAGTAACCGGCTTCGTCCGCCACCCCTATTCCGAGCATCGCCACCAGAACGATTCCCAGCGGTGCGAACGACGTGAAAATGGTCACCATGTTGGACAGGAAGGTGGCCATGGCACTGCCACTCAGCAGATTGATGATCTGGATGGGCTGACCCGAACGAGGATCGATGTCGTCGAAGGACATCCCCGAGAAGATGGCCGAAAGGATCCATACGACGATCAGCGAAATCAGAAAGAGCATCGCCGGATCCGGCAGTTTGTTGCCCACCTTTTCGATGTGATTCAGCATCCGGTTGACGAAAGTGCCGTCATCCGGGGTGCTGGTGGGTGCAGTTTCCATTTGTGTGTTCAGGTAGGGTAGGAGGGATCTGGCTGCGGGAATGTAACAAGACCGATGGCAATTCCGAGGGCGGCTGCCGCGGCTTGTCCGAGATGGTTTGGGATGCGTTTAGTTTTCGTCCCAGTTTCTCTCCACCACTCTTTCAATGGGGACCCAATCATCTTGAAGAGTCAAACCAGTCCTGCTCACAAGATCGAAGCGATCTCCCGGCGAGAGGAAGTAAAATTGCCCGCCGGAGTCGATCATCCTACCGGCATCGTATATGGCGACATAACCCTGGCCTATCACCTCAAATTGATCGCCGGTGACCACGATGGCCGTGTTTTCGTCGATACCGATACCCAGAAGTTCGGGGTGCGCTTCCACGATTTCAATGAGATCGAACTGCCGATTTCGCGCCAGCAGATGTTGATCGATTGCCGAGTTTTTCAGAAAACCCATGCCGACTTGGTGATCGCCCATCATGACGGTGTTCGTTCTCGTGTCGCCGCGAGCGAGGTATGAGCCCTGTATCGTTGCACCGGCAGATGAGCCGCCGATGACGCCGCCTCGCGCTAGCAGGTCCCACAATGCGTCGTGCGTCGCGGTGTCGGAATACGAATCGACCAACCGCCACTGCCGGCCGCCACTGAACCACACGGCGTCGGCGTTTCGAAGATGTTCTACAAATTCGTCTGAGTTCGCTTCGGCTCGATCGGTAGTATGTAGCACCGTCAGATTGTGTGCTCCCAGAGCTCGGAAAGGCCTCAGCCCGCCCCAATCCTGAGCGTACTCGGCTCCTCCACCTGCAGTCGGAATGACAACAATGGATGCCTCTACACCACCGGCCAGATCAATGAACGTCTCAAATATCGCGGAGTCTTGTGCCGCTCCACCCACGATGACCAGATGGCCGTTTGGTGGCCCTACTTCCTGCGCCGCGCTCGGCAATGGAGCCGTGGATAGGTAGAACGTCGCAATAAGGAATAGAAATTTCATGGCTTTGCCGTGGTGATGGAGCCCCAAAATATCTCAAAACGATCAGGTGTCAAGCGCATTCTGAGGTCTTAAGGTCGCTTTTTACGGGATTGAAGCCTTCCTGCTACGTATTATGCCGCTCCTTGTCCAGCGACGCGTCTTTTCCCACAGAATATTACGGCCGATGAAAAAGCTTCTGACCACCCTCACATTTTCGTTTCTCGTGCTGACCGCCAGCGCACAGTCCATGTATTCGGATAACGGCGGCTCCTTGCTGGGATTTGGAGGCACCATTGCAATCTCTGATGGAGAAGTGTTGGTGGGCTCGGCTCCGATCAGCTGGCCTTCGGGATCCGACCCGGCCGGAGAAGTCTATGTATACCGACAGGATGCTGACGGAGAGTGGGGCGAAGCCTACCGACTCTCGGCATCTGACGGGGAGCATGGGGATGAATTTGGAAGGTCGATTTTCGTCTCGGGAAACCTCATGCTGGTCGGTGCTCCCGGTACGGATGCAGTCTACATATTTGGAAAAACGGACGGCGAGTGGACCGAAACGGCGGTCGTTCGGCCCGAGGGAGGCTTGAAGGAAGGAGCTGAATTTGCCGGAGCCTATGCCCGGGGCGGCTTTCGCACCCAGACGATGGCGCAGGTGGAAAACAACATGCTGGTCACCTCCTACAACGCAGATACAGACGAGGGGGCGGTCCACGTCGTGCACCAGATGGGTATGATGTGGATGGACATGGGCGTTTTGATCGAAGCTGCGGCTTGGGCTGTGGCCTCTTCTGAAACCACCCTGTTTATTGGCACATCCACAGCCAATGAAGGCCGTGGTGGAATCATCGTTTACGAGTATGTCGACAGCCGAAACTGGGTCAAGACGGCGACCATCGACGCTGATTCCATGGCCGTAGGCGCCATGCTCGGCCGCTCACTCGCAGCTTCGGGAAACCGGCTGTACGCGGGCGCGATCGGATATGAGCAATTTGGCGCTGTCCTCGTCTATGAAAGAGACGATAGTGGAGCCTGGAATCTTACAAACACGATTCAAGAGATGGAGCCCGCGGAAGGAAGCAGCAAAGCCTCCCAATTCGGTCTGGGCCTTAATCTTTCTGACAATAATTTGCTGATTGGTGCCCGCGGAACCGCATTTATTCAGAACATCGAAGACCTTGAATCAGACCATGCGCAACTCTGGGCGCCGGAAGGACAGGCGGGAAGAGGCTTTGGTGTTGGCCTGGCGATCAGCGGCGATCTGGTAGCCGTCGGAGCGCCGAGCGCAGACTATGAAACGGGATTGGCTACCATTTTTCAAAGGGGGGAAGACGGCTCCTGGAATTCGGTATGGACGGCCCTGAATGACGTATCCCATCTGGAAACCATCGTTGGCGAGGAGAAGATAGAATGCGAAAATGGGGATGCAGCAGGTCTGTATCCCTGTGACAATGTGGATCTGATCTCCTTCATTTCGACGGGAGATATGGTCAACGATCGGGGCGCTAAGCTGAATGATGTCTGGGGATGGGAAGACCCGCAGACCGGGAAAGAATATGTTCTAGCCGGTCGGACCGACGGTCTCTCGTTCGTCGACATCAGCGATCCGAGCAATCCGCTGATTGTAGGGCAGCTCATGCGCACAGAGGGTTCTACGGGGAGCTGGTGGAGGGATATCAAGGTGTACAAAGACCATGCATTCATCGTGGCGGACGGAGCGCAGGATCACGGTATGCAGATCTTTGATCTGACTCAACTACGCGATGTCGATCCTTCTGACATGCCGGTCAATTTCGAGGAAACGGCCCATTACACCGGTGTTGCGAGCTCACATAACCTCATCATCAACGAAGACACCGGGTTCGGGTATGCCATCGGAAGTGGTTCAGGCCAGGAAGGATGCGGACGTCAGCTCCACATGATGGATCTGAGCAATCCAGTTGAGCCCCAATTCGTGGGATGCTTTGCGGATCCAGAATCAGGTGGCACTCACGATGCGCAGTGCGTGCTCTATCACGGTCGCGATGACGATTACAACGGAAGAGAGATCTGCTTCAATTCAAATGGCCGCTCGCTGGTTCTGGCAGACGTCACGGACAAATCAAATCCTGTCACGATAGCCAACGCAGTGTATCCCAACACCGCCTACACGCATCAGGGCTGGTTGTCGGAAGACCACAATTACTTCTTCATGAATGACGAACTCGACGAGATGAATAACATGGTTGAGCAGACCCGAACGCTGATCTGGGACATGAGCGATCTGGACGATCCGACGCTGGTCAGCGAGTACTATCACGACAACGGCGCCAGCGATCACAACCTGTACGTCAAGGGCAATTTCATGTACCAGTCCAACTACCAGTCGGGCCTTCGAATTCTGGATATAACGGACCCGGAGAACCCAGTAAAAGTGGGCCATTTCGACACCGCCCCTTATGCCGACGACGTCAAGGGCTTCGCCGGCTCCTGGAGCAACTATCCCTACTTCTCAAGCGGCATCATCGTCGTCAGCAGCCAGGGTGAAGGACTGTTTTTGGTGAGGAAGAGGGAGCTAGATTTGTAGGGTCGAGCCTAAGAGTTCGACGCAAGTGATGGAATAAATTGGGCAGCTACTGGATGGATCCTTCATTACGTCAAAGTATGATGGGCACGATGTTTTCAACCTACGTGCCTGTATCAACATCACAGATGATATCGCGATTTCGGGTCGTGTCGGGAATTTTACGGACGAACTGTACGCTGAACGAGCCACTTACAACCGATTCCGAGGAGACGAATTTGCGCCGGCAGCCCCCCGCACAGTCAATATTTCCCTGCGATTCGGATTGGTTGTACTCAGGGGCTTCCAATGGGCCGCGGGATCGTCGTAAAAGGTGAGGAGATTCTCTCAATTCTGGCGTGGGCACGTGTAGGCCTTAGGAAATTTGTCCCCGAAGAGGGTAAGAAAGTCGTCATACTCCTCGATGCCTTCCTTCTTCGTTGGCGATTGGTACATCTCGTGGATCTTCTACTTGGCCATCAGATGACCGCTCTTGGACATCTTCCCAAGGATATCTGCTGTCTTATGTGCTGAGCAGCGCTGCTCCTTCGCTTCGATCAGGCCGAGGCGATCACCCCGAATTCGATGGTCGGGAACAGTGGAATACGTACCCAAGCCCGTGGCAGACACGCAAGTACTACATATCTATGCGGTGACATCAAGGAAGAAGTTTAATAACATCTTTTGCCGGTGACGGCAAGCCACAGCCACCTACACACAACTTCTGACTATCTGATTTCTGCCTTCATCTCGGGCGTCCAGGACGGCGATGTCACGGCGTCACGCGCGAAGACGAGCGCTTCAACCTAGAACCATAGGCCCATGTACCAGGGATATTTGACTATAGAGGCCAACTCTTCAGGGAGAATCGATGCGAAAGAATACTCGACGATTACTAATAAACCGACTAAAACGACATAGAACTAACAGCCCCGTCGCTACGCTCAGAACCCTACCAAATAGAATTGGAGCAGGTGGCCGAAATCAAGAGAAATAGACCCCCGATTAAGTTGGAATACAGGCTAAGAATCCACCATACGCAGTCAATGTCATGAATCCTAAACTGTTACTTTCATACTCATGCAGATCTCTGGTTCGGATGCTCTTCTGGACTGGTGTTTTAGTTTGTGTCACATCGATCAGGCTGCAGGCCGCTGCAGTTGTGATCGAATACAATCCCGCTACTGCAGGTTCAGATTCGTGGCTGACGAATGGGCAGTCATTCACCACAGATGGTGCGATAATAATCACGAGGTTCGCGATCAGGCCGACTGTTACGGGATCTGGAATATGGACCTTGTACGAGGGAAATGGAACGTCCGGTACCCAATTGTCAACAGGTTCATTTAATTTTACGAGTGCCAACGGTTCCTTCAAAACCTGGAACATATCGCCTTTCGTCACGCTGGCAGCCAATACTCAGTACACCATGATCTGGGTCTCAGCGATCTCAGTTCTGCCAAAAATCGGTACTTTTGATGGTTACTCCGGTGGTCATCGCTGGGGAGAGGCAACTGGAGCAGGAGTGCCCTCGGCTGTCCTCGGGGACGATTTTCCGTTCAAAGTTCATGGATTCGTAGCGACCGAAGCGTGGTCCAGACTTGGATCGGCACACAGTAACCGCGAATTTTTCGCTTTCGCATTTGACCAATCCGGAAATCTATATGGAGGAGGTGATTTTACGGTCGCCGGTGGAACGAACGCCTCTCACATCGCGAAATGGGATGGCACCGATTGGACTGCACTCGGCTCTGGTATTGGGGGCTATCTCAGGGTTGATGCTATCGCCTGGATCTCAGTCGGTGAGTTCGGCGATCGACCTTATCCGCAGATAGGAAAATTCGACTTCAGAGCCTTCCGCCTGTACCGCAATCTGACCACTGCTGACGGTTGCATCAAATCCGTGGTTGACCAGGTCGTCGTTGAGCCAGACTTTTATCTCGTCGTCCAGCGTCTCAATGACCAGGACATTCCATTCACCGGGAGGATTCTCGGAATCATCAGTCAGATTGACTATGCGTCGCCTTTTCCCCTCGGTGATGCCCCATTCTTCCTCGGGTCCGCGCCGTTCGACCATATTTGGCACGGTGATGTCTTCGACGATCACCCAGAAGTCTCCCGCATTCTCGTGCATCAATTGCACTTCGATGGACTTTGGAAACATCTCGTACAACGCTCTGGGGAGCGACGCATGGACCAGCATGCCGCAATTTCCAGTTTCATTCGGGAATCGATACTTCACCTCAAGGCGATAGTTGGAATAGACGGCGTCCGTAATCAGGTGCCCTTCTGGCTTACTAAGGCTGACCAGCATTCCATCGCGAACTATGAATGGATTGGAGTCAACCGCGACGGAATCCATCATCGGCACATCGATATGCCATCCTCCGAGATTCTCGCCATTGAAGAGGTCAATGGTTGGCGGTTCTTCCCGGCATCCAAGCACGAGAAGGGCAAGAACATAAAATGAGTACTTCAGCCGATTCATGTGGTTATTCCTGTGGATAGTTGCCGAAGTGCATGTGGGTGATCCGGTACCCATCGTCTACGATGCTTACCACCATGGTCATCGGGCCAAATTGACCGCTCTCTTCGTCGGCAGAATCGCCGAAATGCCACGTCGCCGCTATCGTGGCGGAGTCTCCTACTTCTGTAATGGTCACTTCGTTGACCCAAAGTGTTGCGGATGCTTCACCTCCACCTTCAAGGAATCCAAATCCCTGGTGATGCTCGCGAATTCGGTCAAATCCCACGATCAGTCCGTCGATCTCAGACGAGAAGTAGGAGGTGCTCGGGTGATGATAAAAGAGTTCGTCAACCATTGCCAGATCGTACGAAGCCCAACTTTCTACCCATCCATCCAAAATTACTTCTGGAGTGGTGTATTGAGCCCAGGTGGATCCCGAAGGCACCAGAAGGGCCAGGAGTAACCAAAGACTTTTTCTCATTTGTGTACTCATTGAAGGCTATGTGCTCATTGAAGGCCAGGTATCCGACAATCGGTATCCCTGTGGCCATGGATCATCTGGATCCAGGGTGATTTGATACGTGCCGGTAATCCACGCCCGGCCCATCACCGAGGGGTAAATTGCCGGTTTTTCGCCGATGGAGGTCACTTCCTCTATTCCACAGATGAACTCTGATCCGATAATGGAGCGAGCGCGGTAGATATCTCCGGGATGCATCTCGCCACGAGCGTGCAGAAGAGCCATTCTTGCCGAACAACCCGTGCCGGTCGGACATCGATCAATCTTTCCGGGGCGGATTGCTACTGCGTTGGGGCCCGATAACTCGTTGTCTTTTCGCTCGAGTGGTCCCGCAAACTGGCAGAACGAGATGTGATCCCAATTCGGATTCGACGGATGAGTAAAGCCCAACTGTTCGTTTGCCGCCTCAACGATTTTCATACCGGCATGCACCAATTCACGAGCTTCATCAGGTCGGATGGAGAAGCCGAGTTCAGCCGCGTTAACAATCGCGAAGCTGTCCCCACCGTAAGCTGTATCGACTCGAAGTGTGCCCAAGCCTTCAACCTCGATCGAAGCGTCTCGGCGGTCCACGAACGAGGCCACATTCGTCATTTTTATCCGCTTCGCCTTTCCATCCTCGCAAAACGCCTTGATTCGGATGAGGCCTCCGGGCGCTTCCAGGACAAGATCCGTTTCGGGTTCGGTCATGGGAAGAATGCCGGTGTTCAGAAGAACGGTTGCCACGCATATCGAATTTGAACCCGACATCGGAGGCGTGTCCGCAGGCTCCATTATGATGAAGGCTGCCTGGGCATCCGGATGAACCGGTGGAACGAGTAGGTTTACATGCCGAAAAACTCCGCCTCGGGGTTCATTCAGGACAAGATTTCGAAGAGATTCGTCCTGCTCGATAAACGTCCTTTGCTCCCAGATCGTGTCGCCAGGAGGAGGAGGAACGCCCGCCACAATGACGTCTCCAACCTCACCCTCTGCGTGGCAGCTGACAACATCGATTGCGTCCGAGTTTGGCATCTTAACTGGCTTAAAAGGTCACTGGCTCTAAAGAGCGTCTTTGAACGCCGAAATGCCTCCCACGACCGGTATTTCAATTGAGGTACCGTCTAGATCTACGGTCATCTCGGTGCCGGGTGCAGGCCACAGCGTAAAGTCACGATCGCTCGACATGATCATCAATCCGATCTTTTGGCCAGCTTTGATCACCTGGTCGTCCGGCTGCAAGTCGAATGAGAGCTCGTAAAACTCACCCGGAATCAGCGGTTCGCTTTCTGTGAGCGAGCTGTGATTCTGTGGGTCTGCCCAGCCCCTCGTGATTATCCCGCCGCGCGGACGCCGGCCTTCTCTCCAAGGGAGTGAGACCAACCACACCGAGAGATTCAGCGCTGGCTTGTTAGACGCGAGCCGAATCGTGACGCGGGGTGTCCCTGAAATATGCACGTCTTGAGTCAACTCAGGCAATGTGAAAAGCAGCCTGTGATTCGTGTTTTCTGCCCGGGCTAGCACATCTCCAGGAAAGGAGACATTGTCGACGACGGTTTCCAGTCCCTGACCTGATTCAGGCTCAAATGAGAGGACACCCGTCTGAATACCGCCAGCCATCGGATGAAGCCTAACACCCTGAGATTCTGGATTTGGATAGTCTTCGTAGGGAGTCGGCTCGAGCCGGTCATCGCCTTCACGGACAATCCAGGCTTTTGGATCGTCTTCTACTCCGTTTTCAACATCGTAAAGGTACCGAGTGAACCAGCGATTCATCATGGCGTGCGGCGGAGGTCCACCGTGACCTCCCTGGTGGTAGTAGACCTGGAGGGGAACCTGTCCCTTCAGCGCTTCCACGATGCGAACGCTGTGTTCCGGCACCACATTCCAGTCGTTGAACGCATGGGACATCAAGACGGCGGCGGTCACCTTGTCGATCACATTGATGTAATCCCGGCCTGCCCAGAAATCATTGTAGTCGCCCGTCATGCGGTCACGGCCCTCAGCCATCTCGCCGTCTCGGACGGTGGCATTGCAGTAATCACGCCGGTCCGAGTGACGACTGTGAATAAAATCGTATAGAAAATCGATGTCTTCCCCCAACCATCCTCCGGGATGACGTACGAGTCCATTTGAACGGTAGTAGTGCCAGTATGACGTATTCGGTGCCACCGGGATGATGGCCTTGAGTCCTTCCACGCCCGTCGTGGCTGCCGCGAGAGGCAGAGTTCCGTTGTAGGAAGTGCCTGTCATTCCCACGATGCCGGTCGCCCATTCGGCCCTCACCCGTTCGGCGCCATCAACAGTTGTATAGCCATCAGCGCGGCCATTCAGCCAATCAATTACAGCTTTCGGAGCAAGTGATTCATTGATGCCGCCAACCGTAGGGCATCCTTCCGAAAGACCCGTTCCCGGAGATTCAGAGTGAACAACCGCAAAGCCACGTGGCACCCACTCGTCCACAAATCCATTGGAAATGCCTTCCCGAGTTCCCTCGGGTGGGGGAGGCTGGTTTTTGCGAGGAGGAGATTCGGCCCCGACCTCCTGCCTAACATCCCACAGATATTCTCTTGCGCCGGAGGTACCCGAGTAGTAGGGACTCGAGCCATAGATAACAGGTACCTTCAATCCCTCTGACTCGGTCTGGACCTGACGTATTACCGCAACATGCATTCGATCCAGTTTTCCGTCTCCATCGGAATCGAACTCCGTCTCAACCCAGAGCTCTTCACGAATCCACTCCGAGGCTTCTGAAAAGGCGTCCACCTTTTGTGCCTGACCATCTTCAAATACCGGCTTTGCCTGAGCATGGGCTTGCCTGGCGAAAGGAGCAAGTCCGATGCAGACGAAAGCTGTGAGGAGGATGGGTGAGGATCTGTACATGTTGTGATTCGGTTAAATTAGTCGCGGAAGATACACTCCATCGATCCCGGTTTTCACGCGATAGCGCAGTTTTGATATCTACTCAGGTCTGGGCTAGTTCGTGCCCTGCGGTTCCAGACGAATGATTGAAGGGTTGTCTGCAGTGGTGTCCCTACCAAGATAGATATACCCGTCGGGGCCCTGGTGAATGTCTCGAATGCGCCCGAATCCAGAGTAGAGCGTCTCCTCGCCGATGACCTTCTGGCCGTCCGTGGTCAGACGAGCGATCTGTTGGCCGGATAATCCTCCAACGAACATATTTCCGTTCCAATCGGGAAATTTGTCGCCAGAGTACACCAGTAGTCCTGCAGGTGAGATGGAAGGAACCCAGAAGTGCAGAGGTTGCCTCATCCCTTCCCGCCGCGTCGAATCGTGGATCCCACTGCCGCCGTAATTGACACCGTACCCGATTACCGGCCAGCCGTAGTTCGCGCCTTTAACGATCAGATTCAGTTCATCCCCGCCCTTCGGCCCATGCTCCACGGACCATATTTTACCGGTGACCGGGTGATTTATCAATCCCTGGGGATTACGGTGGCCATAACTCCATATCGAAGGTTCGGCGTCAGGCACGTCCACAAACGGATTGTCTTCTGGAATGCTGCCATCATCATGTACGCGGTTGATCGTTCCGTGATGGTTCGACAGATCTTGAGCAGCATGCGCTTCCAGGTCTCCGCTCGGCGATGCTTGACGGTCGCCAACCGTTATGAACAGGAATCCGTCATTGTCGAAGGCGAGGCGAGATCCGAAATGGCCGCGGCCTCTCGAGTCGGCGACGAAAATGTCCTCCACATCCAGCAGTTCATGGTTTTCGAATCTACCCCTCGCGACTGCTGTCGTCGAATTTCCGCCGATAGGCTTGGAGTAAGACAGATAGACGAGCCGGTTAGACTCGAACTGAGGATGGAGAATCACGTCGAGCAATCCACCCTGTCCTCTGGCATGAACCTCCGGAACGCCGGCAATGGACGCGTCCAGAAGTATCCCCTCTCTCACGATCCGTAGACGTCCGGGGCGCTCGGTCACCAACATGTCCCCGTTCGGCAAAAACACCATGCCCCACATGTGCTCGAGGCCTGACACGACGGGTACAGCATTGTAGTTGTATTTCTCAGACTCGTGCCCGGTCGACTGTGAGAAGCAGACGAGGCAGAGCATGAAGCACACGCAGACTGAGGACAGAAAAGACGCGATCCGGAGCATGGCCGTATTCCTCGTAGCAAAGTGGTAGGGGCCAAAGATAGTCGACCAATACCCAAGGTGGAAGTTGCGGTGAGCCGACTTCTCGGGCCTTAGCCACGGCACAGAACGCGTCCACCTCAGATTCTTTTACTGCCTGGCCTCAATTTCAGCCAGATAGGCAGAAACCAGTGCGGCGTACTCTTCCGGTTTGTCGGCCATGGCGACGTGCCCGGCATCGGCCACGATTTCGACCCTGGCATCCGGAATCAGCTTTGCAAATTCGAACATCGTTTCCGGCCTGGCTTCGTCAAATTCACCCGCCACCAGGAGTACTGGAACCGAGATATCATGCAATCGATCGGTTCGGTCGTAGTCGAGAAGCGTACCCGTAGAAGTAAATTCAGTGGGGCCCCACATGGTATTGTAGACTTCCGTGTTGCCACGGACACCGTCGCATTCAGGGATGTTCTTCCGGGGCTGATGAAACAGATATCGGGCGTAAAAGGAGTCGGTAGCCGCAACATAAGCTGGATCCGTATACGTTCCCGCGGCTTCGTTTTGACGAATCGCTTCCTGAAGATTTTCCGGCATCTGGGAGACCAGGATTTCGGCGTCGATCAGCCACCTGGGTGTACTCAGCAATGGGCCGGCCAGGATTACTGAAAGAACACCCTCAACATTTCCTTCCAGAGCATATTCGGTGGCGACTGAACCACCCCAACTCGACCCAAGAAGGTGAAGCTCTTCCAGATCCAGGGCATCTCGGATAGCTTCAATTTCTTCGACGAAGTGCGAAATCACCCATTGTGACCTCAGCCCGGGCCGATCCGATAGTCCCGTTTCGAGCTGGTCGTATCTGATAACGGGGCGATCGAGTATCAGATCGTCCAGAAGACCAAAAGAACAGCTTGTCCCGCCCGGTCCACCGTGAATGAGAAGCAGTGGAATACCGGAGGCTTCGGGATTCGATATTTCGTAAAACACGTCTCCGCCCGGAACAGAGATCATGCCCGTTACGGTGGTTTGTCCAGATTTTTCCGCGCATCCGGTCAGGAGAAGCCCGAGGATGACGACAATTCTGGCCATGATTCTATTTCGAGAATGTGATTTGGGAGAGTTGTGCTTCGGGATTTCTGGTATTCCAGGCCTCCCCGTACTCAAGGAGATAGAGGGCGCCGTCCTGACCGAAAGCCATATCCATCGGCCGGCTGAACGTTTTAGACGAAAGAAAACGTTCCATATACCGATACGCTCCAGTCTGGTCCATCGTCACGACAAAAATCCGATGCCGAATCCACTCATAAATGAACAACTTATCTTCAAAATATGCAGGAAAGGACGAGCCCTCTTGATCAGATGCATGGAAGACCGGTCCGGCCATGGCGGTTCGTCCACCGTTTTCCAGAAGTGGAAATTCTTGAGAATCGCCGTAGGGATACCAGATGAAAGCAGGTTGGGCGGGAGGCAGGGCGGTTGCACCCGTGTTGTTCGGCGAGTTGTTTATCGGCGCCATTGGTTCGCGAGGCAGTCCGGCGCGCTCGGCCGCGAAATCCCAATCTCCATACACTTTGTTGTCACCGATGAAATACGGCCAGCCAAAAAATCCGGCCGAGCGCGCTTGATTGATCTCATCGTGCCCAGCCGGGCCACGATCGTCTGAGGGGTCGCTCGCATCGGGTCCCACTTCACCCCAGTACAGCCATCCCGTTTTCGAATCCAGTGAAATTCTGAATGGATTGCGATTTCCCATCACGAATATCTCCGGACGACCGATGGCCGGATCCGAAAATAAATTTCCTTCGGGAATGCTGATGGTTCCATCTGCTTCCGGTTTGACTCGCAGAATCTTACCCCGGAGATCCATGGTGTTGGCGCTGGTACCCTGTGCATCCCAGGGGCTTCTGCCGGCTCGTTCGTCCGATGGGCTGTATCCGTCTGAAGCGAATGGATTGGTGTCATCTCCTGTCGAAATGTAGAGCGAACCATCCGGTCCGAACTCCAGCGATCCGCCCGCATGACAACATTCATCTCGCTGCGTGGGTACCTCCAGCAGGATCCGTTCTGTGTCCATATCAAGGGTGAATCCATTGAAATGGAAACGGGAAAGATGTTGTTTGGGCTCGTCGCCTTGCGCCGAATAAAATAGATAAAGCCAGCCATTTTCTTCAAATGCGGGATCCAGGGCCAGTCCTAGCAAACCATCTTCCATTTCTGAGAAAACGGGGATCTCGGCAGCTATGCCACTCGCACCGGAGGAGGGATCCACAAGATGCAGGGACCCGTGGCGCTCGATGAACAGTACCCGCCCGTCCGGGAGTGGAGCTACTTCCATTGGCTCACGAAGATTGGTCATCAGGACGTTTTGAGTAAAACTCTCTTCATTTGGAGTCAGTCCCGCGTCCTCGTAGTTCAGGCGAGGACCATCCGTTACCCATTGGATGCCTCCGAGAATCATCTGCAGAAACGCGTCGTCCAGCCAGGCCTCCGCCGTGTGTCCAGGTTCAGCGTAAAGCGAGCGTCCTCCGTCAAATTGGTGATACCAGACCATGGGATGAGAGTCTCCTTCGCTAATATCATTGCCAGGATCGTACGAGGTCTCATCTATCGAGATGAGAACATTCACCTCGTCGTTCACCATCCGAATGTTATACCATTCATCCGTATGGGTCCAGATCGAGGGCAGGTGTGCGGTAGCGGGGTGATTGGAGTTCTCCACGATTAAGGAAGCCTCCTGAATACTCGGGTGGTTCACGAAATAGCCGCCAACCAACTGGCCGTACCAGGGCCAATTGTATTCTGCGTCTGACGCCGCATGTATGCCCAAATAGCCTCCTCCCGCCTGGATGAAGCGCTGAAATGCGACCTGCTGGCCTTCATTCAGCATGTCGCCCGTAGTGCTCAAGAAGATGACGGCGTCGTATTCCGACAGAAAGTCATCGTTGAAGTTGTCAGGATTCTCCGTTGAATCGACCAGGATTCCAGCCTCCTCTCCGAGCAGAAAGATCGCACGCTGACCGTCTTCTATCGAACTGTGCCGGAAACCCGCGGTGTGCGAAAATATCAGGACTCTTTTCTGCGCATTCGTCACCTGAAACAGGACGAATGTCACGACAGAAAGGGCAATTACGACGGCAATGAGGCGTTTATTCATAGATCTTGATCGGTTGACTTGAGTCGCCAAGCTAGGTGGATGCGGGGCATGACGCAAGACGAATTCAACAAACCCGTCTTCCGCGATGATCAAATTGTTAAGCCATACATTGAATCACCCAGACAATTTGGATCGCATCGTGGAATCAGCCAGCAACAAAGCTTCATCGGCCGCCAGGCGTCACTATCTCGCGGCTATCCTGGCGTCGGGAATCCTCTCGGTTATTTTCTGGACGTTTTTCGAAGTTTTTCAAATCGTCGGATTTGTCTTTTTGACATTGATCGCTGCACTACTTGGTTCGTCCATCGGCTTGGTGGCCAACAGAAGTCTCGTGGTGACTGTTCTGGCGACCCTGTTCATCAGATTGGCCATTTTTGTTATCATGTCCCTGATTTGAGGCAGACTTGAACCGACTGATAATCACCAATGGCAGCGCTGCGGCAGACGCGATTGCTGCGACAGGAATTGAAGGAGAACTGCTTTCCTGGAACGATGTACTTCACGACGGTCCCGTACCTGCGCGGCTGAGCTTGGTCGAGTTGTCAGAAGTTCGGGCCCACTATATATCCAGCCTGGGTTGGGGCGAATCGAACGGCGTACTGGCAGAGTTCGTTGCCCGGGATACTATGCTGAAGACTGCTCCAACAAGAGATGAGGTCATCTGTTGGTTCGAGCACGATCTGTACGATCAACTACAATTGTGGCAGGTTCTCGATGCCCTTGGTTCCATGAATGTCTCGGTGAAGCTGATCTGCCGCGACGCCTTCATTGGCCATCAATCATCGACACAACTGAAGGAAGATTTCGAAGCCCGAAAAGAGGTTTCCAGGGCACGGTTCGCGGCCGCTTCTACTCTCTGGAGCGCGTTCAGACATACGGACCCAGATCTTTTGGTGCGGAAACAGGGTGCCGGGCTGAACTTCACCACGAGTACGATATCGAGATGGGCGCAGTGCTTTCCCTCAACGTCGATTGGCCTGAACAGAAGCGAAAAATTTACGCTTGAATATCTGAATGGACATGCTGGCTCAGCCTCTTTCGGAGACCTCTTTCGCGCGCTGCTGGCTCAAGAGGAGGCAGCCTTCATGGGAGATACTTCACTCTTTGTCGTCCTCAGTCGACTGTCTTCCTTTGAGCCTTCTCTGATCCGTTTACGGGGAGACAAGGCCTCACTGCCTGCCGTGAAGATTAAATTGACCGATGCGGGACGCAATCGGCTGAAGGGTGGAGGCTGGAGCTGGGACTCTGCAAGTGACCGCTGGATTGGCGGAGTTCATCTCACTAAATCGAACCAATGGCTCTGGAATCCCGAAACACAACAGATGGAACGCCGGGCGGAAGAGTGAGCAGGCAAGTGTCAATAGGTTGTCACACATCCACCCTTAGATTGTGATAAACGTCAAGACACATCTCCTGATCTCCAATCTTAGTTCCAATCTGAATTTCCATGCCGCAGCCTCCCCATTCCGATACCATTCCCAGGTGTGCGTGGTGTGGCACGGACCCACTCTACGTAGCCTATCACGATGAACACTGGGGCGTCCCGGTCCACGACGATTCATTGCTTTTCGAATTTCTCACCCTCGAGGGAGCACAGGCTGGACTCTCCTGGATCACAATTTTAAGAAAGAGGTCCGGATACCAGCAGGCGTTTCATGGATTTGATGTTAAGCGAGTTGCTTCAATGACGGAGGAGGATCGCCTGACTCTCATGTCCAATCCGGAAATTGTCCGAAATCGGTTGAAAATTTCGTCGACGGTAACCAATGCTCAAGCCTTCCTTCAGATTCAGCAGGAATTCGGAAGCTTCGATGCGTATTTGTGGGGCTTCACGGATGGCAAAACCATTCAGAACACGGTTCAATCCCTCAGCGATATTCCTACCCAGACTCCACTTGCAGATCAGATGAGCAAGGACCTGAAGAAACGAGGATTTAGATTTGTCGGCCCGACCATCATCTACGCGTTCATGCAGGCAGTAGGTATGGTAAATGACCACGAAAAGGGCTGTTTTCGTTACGCAGAATTGGTTGGTTGAATTCAGGAGCCTTTTTGTTGACGACGTGTGGAAAAGCTGAATATTTGCCGCAGCAATGAGCAGAAAGGCTCAGGATTTTCCGAATAAGCAGTTTAAACTATTATTTATTAACGACTTAGCCCAATGATAAATAATAGTGATTACACACTAGCCCAAATATCGATCGAAAACGGCGTTTTTGAAAAGAGTGGATAAAGTGTGGATAACGAAAATTGCCTGCCCGTTCAGCTCAAAACCTTGTCATATCTCGCAATGTCTTCCAAAACCGAACCGGTACCTCTTACGACTGCGGTAAGTGGATCGTCTGCCACGTACACTGGAAGGTCTACTCGGCCTCGAATCATGGCGTCGAGCCCCTTGAGCATAGCCCCTCCACCGGTCAACATAATGCCCCGCTCGAGGATGTCAGCTCCGAGTTCGGGTGGGGTTTGTTCGAGGCACCTGATAACTGCAGAAGCAATGTGTCCGACGGTCTCACGAAGGGCCTCCCGGACATCTTCAGACGAGATCGTTCTGACTTTCGGAATACCGCTGACGAGGTCCCTGCCCTTTACTGACAACTCAAGTTCAGGATCGAGTTCTATGGCACTCCCAACTTCCTTCTTGATACGCTCAGCCGTGCGTTGTCCGATGAGCAGGTTGTGATTTCGTTTGAAATACTGGACGATGGCGTTGTCCAATTCGTTGCCACCCAACCTCAGGGATTCGTCTATGACGATTCCCGAAAGAGCAATCACGGCAATCTCTGTCGTCCCCCCTCCGATGTCGACAATCATATTGCCAACTGGCTCAGCGACATTCAATCCGATTCCGATCGCAGCGGCCATCGGCTCAACGATCAGGTGCACTTGGCGCGCTCCAGCGTGCTCTGCTGAATCGCGCACAGCGCGTTTTTCAACTTCGGTGATCCCGCTCGGGACGCAGATGACCATTCTTCGAATGGCAGAGAGCCAATTTGTCTGAACCTTGCGGATAAGTTGGCGAATCAGCTGCTCGGCGACTTCAAAATCAGCAATCACGCCATCCTTGAGGGGCATAACCGTTTCGATCTCGCGGTGCGTCCGCTCATGCATCTGCTGGGCTTCATGCCCTACTGCAATTACCTTCCGATTGGATCGATTGAGCGCAACGATGGAGGGTTCGTTCAACACGATTCCTCGACCCTTGATGTAGATCAGCGTATTCGCTGTACCAAGATCGATGGCGACATCGGTTGAAAAATTAAACAGACCCATAGATTGAAAGCGCAAAAAAGGACTGATAAAGAACCCCGAGAAGGGGTCAAAATGGCTTCAAAAAGCCGCCTGTTCTGACATTTTCGGGGCAGGCTCGATAATACGTATGAGGGGTTTCGATTCCAACGTTTGAAGTGTACGTTATTCGATACCGATCTCTATTTGGCAATCGTACTAAGGGGGTTTGGAATGCGGAAAATCACTATTACGGGGATTGTTTTTGTTGTTGGCATCCTCGCTTTTGTTTCGATCGGCATGATGTATCCGGAGGTTACCTACGAAACCTCAGTTCACGTTTCCCGCAGCAGGGCGACCGCATTTTCCGTGATGATGGACATCGATCAGATGGGCGAGTGGATGCAGAATTTCGTATCCGCCGAAACGCTGGTCGAGCATGATGATTTTGTCGGAAACCGGTACAGATTTGAATTTGAGGAGGATGGGGAGATGTTGGTGCTGGAAGAGGAAATCGTTTTATACGTGGAAAGCCAGGTGGTTGGATTTCATCTCACGCACGAAATCATGGACATCGACATTCAGATTTCGTTTATCGAGACCACTGGCGGGACGACCATTGCAGCGAAAAATACCGTGCGCGCGACCAACTTTGTCGTCCGATCCCTGCTTCCCCTGATGAAAGGCAGCATGGCTTCAGATCAAACTGAGCAGTACCGGCGATTGGCAGCGCTTGTGGAAGACAGTCCCACATCGATCGTCGGGGAGTGGACGGGTAAGAGCGGGATGGGTAATGAACAGCTCTTCACTTTTCGGGGCAATGGAACCATGGACTGGTTCGTCGATGCAGGTGGGAATCAGTTTTCTCTCGAAGGAATGTACTACGAACGAGACGCCACGCAATCTCCGCAAACCCTGGATTTGATGGGGTTCAAATCAGGACCTCTGACCGATCGCACGCTGTTCGGCATCATCGAGTTTATCGGTGAGGACAGTCTTCGGTTCGATGCTGAAGCAGGCGCCATTGGTGATTCGAGCGTACGCCCATCCATTTTTACCGAATCGACAACCCTGTATACCCGGATTAACTGACCAATGGGTCATTCCTGCTCGAAAAGGGCGATTACGGCGCCCGCAGGATCTTTAATAACGCAGTATCGGCCGTGTCCACTCATATTTTTGATGGGTGTGATTAATTCCCCACCAAGTTCGGCGCATTTCGCAGCTGAATCGTCAACGTTCGCCACATTTACATACATCAACCACTGCGGCGGGAGACCTGTGTTTCCTCCCCTGGCGTGACAGACACCAGCCACCGGCGTTCCCGCTTCAGGTGCGGACATGACGAAGTCATCGTACTCGCCCATACTCAAGGACGAAGAATTCCAGCCCACGACTGATTGGTAGAAATCTCTGATATCTTCTGCCTTCTCAATCGTCAGATCGAACCACCCGACTGTTCCGATCGCCGCTTTTTCTTGACTCATACCCAGGTTTACGCCCGCTGCTATGAATGCAGCACACGATTTTTCAGAAGCTGATCGATACGTTCGAGGTCTTCAACGAAACGAGGATCAGTATCGATTCGAGCCTGAATTGCCTTGCAGGCATGAATGACTGTAGAATGATCTCGTCCTCCGAATCTCCTTCCAATGGCTTCGAGAGAATGCTGTGTCATTCGCTTGCAAAAATGCATGGCAACCTGACGGGCATCTACGATGGGCCGTTTCCGGCTCTTGCCAATGAGAAGATCCGGGTCCAGGTGGAAGTACTCGGCCACGATGTCGCGAATCTGCGAAGCAGAGATGCTCTTGCGTGTCCTGTTATCGATCAAATCCTGCAGAGCTTCCTGAACAAAATTCAAATCGATCTGCTGACGCGTAATCTTTTGTAGCGCGAGCAACCTGTTGAACGCCCCCTCAAGCAATCGAATGTTGTCTTTAACATTGAAGGCGATGTAATCGATCACTTCGCTGGAAAGATTCAGACCACTCCCAGCGGCGTGATTTCGAAGTATGGCGGTTCTTGTCTCCAGATCCGGCGGCTGTACATCTGCCGAGAGGCCCCAGCGAAAACGGGATAGAAGGCGCTCTTCAATTCCAGCAATTTCTGCTGGACTGCGGTCTGCACACAGAATAATCTGTTTGCCCCTCTGATGCAGGTCGTTGAACAGGTGGAAAAACTGCTCCTGGGTTTTCTCCTTTCCGCCGAAAAATTGAATGTCATCGACAATCAAGACATCAATCTGACGGAAGGCATGGGTGAACTCTCCAAGGGTGTTGTTCTGGATGGCATAGACGAAATAGTTCGTGAATGCCTCACTCGTCAGGTACAACACCTGAGCACGGGGCTGAAGGGCAACAATCTGATTTCCAATGGCGTGAGCCAGGTGCGTTTTCCCCAGTCCAACTTTTCCGTAAATGAGAAATGGGTTGAAGCTGGTCTCACCAGGACGATTGGCGACAGCCACACCGGCGCTGCGGGCCAACCGATTGCAATCTGCTTCGATGAAGCCATCGAACGTGTATCTGGGATTGAGCGTCGGAGGCAGGGACCCGGGAACGGTCTCTCGTTGGAACGAAAACAGCGAAGGATCATCCGCCTTCGTTTGGGGCATCAGACCACTTTTTCGGGCTGATTGAGCCTCGCTCATTATGTCTGAACGCGCGGACGACGTTGCAGGTGGGCTGGACGCAGCAGGTATCGAGTACGCATCATCCTGGGCAGAGGACACAGCCGTGGCGTCCTTGGTCTGGACGAGAGCGAGTTCCGCTACCTGCTTCTTCTGGACCAGAAACGAGAACGAAATTCCTTCACTGGCTCTCTTATCTAGCTGATGCTGGATTAGCTCTGAATATTCCTTATTGACCCAATCCCGGTGGAATTCTGAAGGTATTCCCATCGTCAAGTGCGAACCTCCCTGAGTCGGGGAGCTGGATACCAATGTGATGGGCTGTATCCAAGTTTGAAATTGTTGGGAGGGGATCTCTTGAGCGAGGTCTTCCTTGCACTGATGCCACAACAAGTCGGGCGGGATCGTCATCAAAAAAATACTGTACTAAAAACGAGTGGGTGGGGGAGTAATTCTAACATCTATTGTAGGCAGGAGACGCACGGTATGGCAAGCCTAAATTGGTCGTATTTATCCACTCCGGACACTTCTTATCAACACAACAAATGTGGAAAAAAAAGAGATACTTGGGCTTGATTATCCCACCTGTTTTACAGGTCGATCCTCAATCGTCCAACCAACTCAAACATTTGATTGGAGATTTCGAATTCTATTGCCCCAGACCAAAGCCCGACATTATTTCAGCCGTATGATCGCCCGTTTTCGGCTTCTTAATGACCTTTTCGATCATTCCAGCCTCGTTGATGAGGAACGTGATACGCTTGGTCCCCATAAACATCCTGCCGTACATATATTTCTGACCGTACGTGCCGTATGCGGTCATCATTACTCGATCCGTGTCCGCAATCAAGGGGAACGGGAGGTCGTATTTTTCTGCGAATCCCAAGTGCTTTTTCACCGAGTCATCTGAGACGCCGATGATGGATATTCCGACCTCATTCAGTAGTCCGAAGTGATCCCTCAGATTACACGCCTGTTTTGTGCAACCAGGGGTGTTGTCGCGAGGATAGAAGTAGATCGCCAGTTTTTTGTTCTTGAAGTCAGAGAGGGATATGGCGGTGCAATCCTGTGTCAATCCGGTAAAATCGGGCGCAGCCTGGCCCACTTCGGGCATTGTTGAGTCTTGAGACATGGGAAGAGTCAGTGGGTGGTGAAGGTCCAGCTACAACCGGATTTGCTTCGTGCTGTTTCGAGATGGAGAGCAGTCATTTTGACCGAGGGCAGGAAGCAATGAATCGGTGATGTCTAGAAGGGGACGCCGAGTGCATCAGCCAAAAATCTCATCAAGGGTGTGCCTTTATCCCATGTTTGTGCGAGGTGAGGGAGGAAGTCAGGTCGCAGCGCCGTTTCCTCATCGAAGCGTGCCACTCCCATGAAATCCTTCCTTTTAAGATCATCGATCAAGGGGTGATCCCGATCGAAGCCCTTCGGAGGTCGGGACAGGGAGGCGCCTTCCAATCGATAGATGTCGCCGAATCCTTCGGCGTCCCTCGCGTCGATCCAGCCATCCGGATCATTTACGATTGCGGAGCGCAGAAGGGTCAAGACCTTGTTATCCGGATGCCATATTCCGAGACCCATGAATACGTTTCCGGGCTCGATGTGCAGATAGTAGCCGGGAGCATGGACGTCCTTAGCCTGTTCGTGTCTGAAGTGGATTCCGGAGTGGGTTTTGTAAGGATCCTTGTTTTTCGAAAACCTGACATCTCTGTAGATTCTGAACAGAGAGCCACCGACCGCTTTCGGGATGGCCCGAAAATGAGGGCTAATCTGGGCAAGAAGCGGAGCAAAGTCAGCGATAAAGTCCAGTAATGGCTCTTTTACGACCTGTTCGTAGCGTTTTTTGTTATCCTTGAACCAGTCGCGATCGTTGTTGATCTTCAGCTCCCGCAGAAACGAAAACAGCTCGGGTGTGATGTAGGTATTTGACATTCGTGTTTGGGATCCTCCATTGTCGGACGCAAAACATCCTGATTCGAACTCGAAATTGCAATATGTGCGGCCCGGTGCGTTGCGTTTCGCGACCTGATCTCAATCAGGTCGCGTCAACTGGCTTTGCGGAGAAATGTCCCTTGATGAGGCCGGCGACATGTGCTCCTGCTTCTTCTTCCAGAGCTTCTAGCGAGGCCTCCTTCACGCGTTTTACCGATCCAAAATGTCTGAGCAGTTTCTTGGCCGTCTTGGGACCGATACCTTCAATTTCTTCCAGCTCTGTGTGCAGAGTTGATTTCGCCCGTTGTTTTCGCTGAAACTCGACCGCAAATCGATGCGCCTCATTTCGGGTACGTTGAAGCAGTTGGAGGGAGGCGCTGTCTTTGGAAATGAAAACCGAATCCGTGTCTCCCGGGAAGAATACTTCTTCCAATCGTTTGGCGAGCCCAACCACTGGAAATTTGCCGTAGGCCTCCACTTCATCAAGAGCAAAAACTGCGCTAGACAGCTGTCCCTTGCCGCCGTCGATCACTACGAGATCAGGCCAGGGACCGTTTTCTTCCACCACCCTGGCGTACCGTCTCGCTACAATCTCTCGCATGGACTGGAAGTCGTCCGATCTTCCACCACCTACGGAGCGAACTTTGTAGGTCCTGTACTCGCTTTTCTTTGGAATGCCATCAACGAAGACGACGCAAGAGGCGACCACGTCGGTTCCACCGAGGTGGGACACATCGAAGCATTCAATTCTGCGGGGGAGTTTCGGGAGAGAGAGGTCGGATTTAAGCTTTGTGACCGCATGGGGCACTTTTCCTTCATTCTTTTTTTGTCGCTGGATGTGAAATTCTTCCAGAAGCAGCTCCGCATTCTTTTCGACAATTCCAATCAGACCAGCCTTGTCTCCACGTTTAGGAATATGGATGGTGACTTTCTGACCTTGTTTCTGCTCCAGCAACTCCAGGACTGGCCCCGAATTCGACATGGGAACGGAAAGCAGTAATTCTTTGGGAAAAAACGTGGCTTCGGAATAATACCGCTCGACGACCGCCTGCATCAATTCCTCACTGGGGCTCTCTCCGATTCGGGTCAGAAATATCTGTCTACGCCCGACAATCTTTCCGTCACGCATCTGGAAGATCACACCGCACGCGGCATTCGCTTCACGATCGACCGATAAAGCAAAGAGGTCCCTGTCCGCAAGATCACCCGAGACTACCTTCTGGCGCTCGGCGTATTTCTCCAGAGCCTTGACCTGATCTCGAAGCTTGGCTGCCTCTTCAAAATTCATATTGTCGGACACAAGTTGCATCTCGTCCTTGAGCAGGTTGATCAGCGTATCCGTTTTTCCGTCGAGGAGCTTTTCGACCTGTCTGATCGTCGAATCATAGCTCTCCGTAGTCTGATAGCCGACGCAGGGCGCATCACATTTCTTAATGTGGTACTGCAGACAGACCTCATATTTGCCGGCGGCAATCGGCTCTGGTGCCAGATTCAGTGTGCAGGTTCGGAGTCGGAATATCGACCGAATCGTATCCAGCATGATGCGCATGCTTCGAACATCGGTGTAGGGTCCGAAATATTTCGATCCATCCTTCCTGGGTCTTCGGGTTGGGAAAACTCGTGGAAAGGGTTCCCTCTTTACACAGATATACGGATAGGTCTTGTCGTCGCGGAGATTAATGTTGTATCGCGGCTTGAGGCTCTTGATGAGATTATTCTCAAGAAGGAGTGCTTCAACCTCAGTGTCGGTGACAATGACTTCAACGTCGTAAATCTTCGCGACCATGATCCGGAGCCGCCCATCGTGTTTTCGGCCTTTATGGAAGTACGAATTGACGCGCGATCGGAGATTCTTGGCCTTGCCCACATACAACACCTTCCCATTCTCATCCTTGTGTTGATATACACCTGGACGAGTGGGAAGTCGGGCCAGTTTTTCGGCGAGGTCGGGGTGCATGGTTCGGGCGGGGCGAGTCGAGGAACGCTTCGATAAACCCGTGCCAGGATTGAAGGTTCGTGCCTACATTAAAGCAACATTCTGGATGTTGGTCTTTCAATGAACGATACCGTTTCCGGCGTACTCACCATCCTTCACGAGCTCTATCCGCGGGCGGACTGCGCATTAGAGCACACCACTGCCCACGAGCTGCTTTTTGCGACCATCATGTCGGCTCAGACCACGGACGTGAGTGTCAACAAGGTGACGTCTACACTTTTCAAGAAATATCTCACGATCTCGGATTTTGCGAATGCCAATCCCGAGGTGTTCATGGAAGAAATTCGCACTACTGGATTTTTCAGAAATAAGACGAAAAGTGTGATCGGCGCCGCCAACATGCTAATGAACGAGTTCAATGCTCAGGTACCATCGACGCTTGAGGAGTTGATCAGGCTACCGGGCGTGGCTCGGAAGACGGCCAATGTGGTTCTGGGTACTTTTTTCGGCATTCCCAGTGGTTTCGTCGTGGACACACACGTCAAGCGCCTGGCATTTCGGATGGGATTTACGACCCAGACGGACCCCGTGAAGGTGGAGAAGGAGGTGATGGCGCTTTTCCCGCAAGAGGAATGGATTTTCGCGGGTCACGCATTGATTCTACACGGTCGTGCGATCTGTGATGCCAAAAAACCTGAATGCGAATCCTGCCCGGTTTTGCCCCTGTGTCCACAGAACGGGATATGAATCGCGGTTAATAGCCGTCCTCTTAATAGGCGTCGTCATGCACACCTTGAACGGCGCGCCCGGAAGGATCTGCAGAGCCAGAAAATGATACGTCCCAGGCGAGGGCTTCTGGGGTACTACAGGCGACCGATTTGCCGCTGGGCACACACTTCGCTGCGGATTCGGAGGGAAAGTGCTCTTCAAATATCGTACGATAATAGTAGCCTTCCTTGGTGTCCGGTGTGTTGATGGGGAAGCGATATCCGGCTCGCTCCATGTCTTGATCGCTCACATTCAGCTCTGCGTGCGCTCGAAGATGATCGATCCATCCGTATCCCACGCCGTCCGAAAACTGTTCTTTCTGACGTTTAATAATCGAATCGGGCAACAAGTCTGAAAACGCATCTCTGAGAATCTGCTTTTCGATCCTTCCGTCTTTGATCATTTTTGCCTCGGGCGCAATGGACATGGCTGTATCCAGGAATTCCAGGTCAAGGAAGGGTACTCGCGCTTCGATGCCCCATGCTGCCATGCTTTTGTTCGCCCTCTGGCAGTCGAAAAGGTGGAGTCGCTCAATCTTGCGTACGGTTTCTTCGTGGAATTCCCGCGCGTCCGGCGCCTTGTGGAAGTAGAGATACCCTCCAAATATTTCGTCGGCTCCTTCTCCCGAAAGTACCATTTTTATGCCCATGGCTTTGATCTTCCTGGCCAACAGGTACATGGGTGTCGAAGCCCGAATGGTGGTCACATCGTAGGTTTCAACGTGATGAATGACATCCCGCAAGGCGTCGATTCCTTCCTGAAGCGTGAACAAAAATCCGTGGTGCGCACTGCCTATATGCTCGGCGACTCGCTCGGCAGCACTGAGATCAGGACTCCCTTCGAGGCCGATGGCAAACGAGTGGATACGCGGCCACCAGGCACGGGTCAGGTCATCTTCTTCAATCCGATGGGCTTCGTACTTGCATGCCAGCGCCGCAATGATTGAAGAATCCAATCCTCCCGACAGGAGGACACCAAACGGAACGTCACTCATCAGCTGCCGGTGGACTGCCTCGGATAACGATTTTCTGATGATCTCTGGATCAGTTTGACCCTCGCTAACAACATCAAATGATTCCCATGTACGTTTTATATAGGAACGGGAGTCCTGGGCTTCGGCGCTATCCAGAATATGTCCGGGCAGAAACACCCGATACTGTTTACACGCTGGCTCCAGAGCCTTCAGTTCGGAAGCGAAGTAGGCGTGCCCCTCTGCATCGAAACCTGCATAAAGAGGGACGACCCCCAGCGGGTCTCGGGCGACGATATAGCGCCTGTCGACATTGTCCCAGAGGACGAACGCAAAAATCCCATTGAGCCGCTTCGCGAAATCAGGGCCGTATTTAATGAAAAGTGGAATGATGACTTCGCAATCGGACTCGGTCTGAAACGGATAGTCCGCCAGCTCCTCGCGAAGAGCCATATGATTATAGATTTCACCGTTGACGGCTAGCACGTACCGTCCATCTTCACTGACCAGGGGTTGTGCGCCGTGATGAACATCTACGATAGCCAATCGCTCGTGGGCAAGAATTGCGTGCTCGTCAGAGTAAACACCGGACCAGTCTGGACCTCGATGTCGTTGCAATTTGCTGAGTGCAAGGGCCCGCTCGCGGAGCGGGGCTCGCGGCTGATCACCGTCAAGAATGTCAAGAATGGCCAGAATGGAGCACATAAATTGCCGTGGCTTGTCGGGTTGCCGCAGGAAAGGTGTGGAAGTGCACATACTACACCCGGCCAGGTAGCAGATACCCTACCTCTCAGCGACCAGGGGAGCGATTATGGCGCGGTAGCGCTTCCGGATTCTTCACATAGCAACCTGTTGACTCACAACCGGTCTTCGCAGTAGTTTTGCGCCGTGCATCTTTTTTACGGAAGATCCTTTTTTACAGTAGATTAGTGGCGGAAGGTCCATCTGACTTTTCTCCAAAAAGAAATCCTTGCATACTCAACACTCGATAGCGACTCTGGCAATTCTTTCCCCTCGGAAAGACGAAAGCATGCTATGGTTAAATGACCGCTCGATTTCGATTCTAAATGTTGACCTGGCTCTAGCGAGCCTCGTGCTTCTCTCCATTCTAATCAGCATCCTAATTAGCTGATACAACGGTCAACCCTGTAGCCGCTTCGAGCGGACATGCATATCGAGATGGGGTTGACACTACCCCGAATCACGATACCGACAATGTCCAAACACCTCAGCGATACTATAAAGAAAGGATTTACGCGAGCTCCTCACAGGAGTCTGCTGAGGGCGACCGGTGCAATCCACTCTGACTCGGATTTCGAACTTCCATTCATTGGTGTATGCAATTCATACATCGATCTGATACCCGGCCATGTTCATCTGCAGGAGTTCGGTCGAAACGTGAAGGAAGCCGTTCGGGCGGCCGGTGGTGTTCCATTTGAATTCAATACGATCGGAGTCGATGACGGCATAGCGATGGGCCATCTCGGAATGCGGTATTCGTTGCCGTCACGGGAGATCATTGCAGATTCTGTAGAAACGGTGGTCACAGCACACTGCCTGGATGCCATCATCTGCATACCGAATTGTGATAAGATCGTCCCGGGGATGCTGATGGGAGCTCTTCGTTGCAATATCCCGACGATATTCGTTTCTGGCGGCCCCATGAAGGCAGGGCAGCTCGATGACGGTACCAAGATCGACCTGGTTTCGGTCTTTGAGGGTGTTGGAAAATATCAGCGGGGAGATCTGGACGACAAAGGTCTGGACGAGCTTGAGCGATTAGCATGTCCAACCTGCGGCTCCTGCTCCGGGATGTTTACGGCCAATTCGATGAACTGCATCATGGAAGTACTGGGCCTCGCTCTGCCCGGAAATGGCTCGATTCTCGCGGTAGATCCTCGCCGAGAAGTACTGGCCAGGTCTGCTGCAACCCGCATTGTAGAAATGGTGGATGAAGACCTGAAGGCGCGAGACATTTTTACGGAAGCCGCCCTCGACGACGCATTCGCCCTCGACATGGCCTTGGGAGGTTCTACCAATACGATATTACACCTGCTGGCTGCCGCCCACGAGGCAGGTATCGATTACGATCTCCACAAGATCAACCAGATTTCTCAGCGGGTGCCCTACATCTGCAAAGTGGCGCCCGCCATTGCCGATGTGCATATGGAAGATGTGGAAGAAGCGGGCGGAGTGCCAGCGATCCTGGCCGAACTGGGGAAGGCCGGCATCCTGAACGCAGATCGGCTAACCGTGACCGGAGAGACCTTACAGGTGACGCTCGACAACGCCAAAAACAACAGGCCGGATATCATCAAGACCACGGAAAATCCTTTCAGGAAAACGGGCGGACTGTCTGTGTTATTCGGCAATCTGGCACCCGACGGTTGTGTCGTGAAAACCGGCGCGGTTGCCGAAGATATGTTGACCTTCACAGGCCGCGCAGTGATTTATGAGAGCCAGGATGAGGCGGCGGCGGGTATCATGTCCGGAACGCTGGAAGCTGGTAGCGTCGTCATCATTCGATATGAGGGCCCGAAAGGAGGCCCGGGTATGCCAGAGATGCTCCAGCCAACTTCGGCGCTGGTAGGAATGCGCCTGGATCACACCGTCGCGATGATTACAGACGGACGTTTTTCTGGAGGAACACGTGGCCTCTCCATCGGACACTGCTCTCCGGAAGCCGCCTCCGGTGGACCCATTGCAGCCGTCCAGGAAGGAGACGAGATCACAATCGATATCCCGAATTCGAGCGTCCATCTCCATCTGAGTGATGAAGAAATTGCTATTCGATTGGCCGCAGTCCCGCCGTTTGAGCCCCGAATCAAAGGCGGATATCTGGAACGCTACAGTTTTATGGTCTCAAGCGCTTCGACAGGAGCAATCCTGCAAGTGCCGACTTCCGTTCGTGAAACAGAATTCAATCAATAAACCGAATCAACCTCTCGATGTCACAGTCCATCGTACAACAATCCACGTCGCCCACAGCGTCGGCCGCTGCGTCGGCACAGGCAGCCATCGCTCCAAGCGGGGTGCAGTCCGTTGTCTCGGATCCTGAAACCACAACCGGACTTGTGACTGGTGCAGAGATTCTAATTCGATCGCTGGAAGCAGAAGGCGTAGAAATTGTGTTCGGATACCCCGGTGGGGCGGTCATAGGCATCTACGACGAAATGCACCGGATCCAGCCTTCGTTTGAGCATATCCTTGTGCGCCATGAGCAGGGCGGAACGCATGCGGCGGAAGGGTACGCCAAGGCAACTGGAAAGGTGGGCACGGTACTTGTCACTTCGGGACCTGGAGCGACAAATTGCGTCACGGGAATTGCTGACGCGTACATGGATTCCATTCCAATCGTAGTATTTACGGGACAGGTGCCCACGCACCTCATCGGAAACGATGCGTTTCAGGAATGCGATACGATCGGAATTACTCGCAGTATCACCAAGCACAGCTTTCTTGTTCGAGACGTAACGAAACTAGCGGAAACGGTTAAGAAGGCGTACTACATCGCCCGGACCGGCCGACCGGGTCCAGTAGTTGTGGACCTCCCAAAGGATATGCTGGCGGCGAAGGCGCCATTTCACTACCCGGAAAGCGTGTCGATACGGGGGTATTCATTTGTCGGTAAGGGTGACCCGGCAATGGTCGAAAAAGCGGCACAGATGATTGCCGAATCGAAGCAACCCCTGTTATATGTTGGCGGTGGGACCATTATTTCGGAGGGCGCCGAACGGCTGACCCGTATTGCCAGAAAAACCCGAATTCCGGTCACCACAACATTGCATGGCCTGGGTTCATTTCCAGAGGACGATTCGCTCTCGGTGGGAATGCTTGGAATGCATGGCACCTGGTGCGCCAACCAGGCCGTTCAGCACGCCGACTTGCTTATTGCAGTCGGAGCCAGATTCGACGATCGGGTTACCGGCAAGATTGCAGCATGGGCACCTCACGCAAAGATCATTCATATCGACATCGACCCGGCGTGTATCTCGAAAAATGTACCCGTCGATTGCCCCATTTTGGGCGATGTGAGCCTCGTGTTGGAGCAACTCGAACCTCTTCTAGCAGAAAAAGACACGACGGACTGGCTTCAGAAAATCGACATCTGGAGAAAGGAGTGTCCGTTGGATTTCGATAGAGATGGACAGCTCAGACCGCAGGAAATCGTTCGGGCACTGCGAGACAAAACTGGGGGCCGAGCCATTGTTGTTACGGATGTGGGTCAAAATCAGATGTGGGGCGCCCAATTTTTCTCTTACCTCTCACCGCGAACCCATATCACCTCTGGTGGTCTCGGAACGATGGGATTTTCTCTGCCCGCGGCCATGGGAGCGGCCTTTGGGCTGAGAGGTGGAGCCGATCCAGTCATCTCAATCAACGGAGATGGGGGGGTACTCATGAACATTCAGGAGCTTGGAGTCGCCGCGGCCCACAAGTTGCCACTGAAGGTGGTCATTCTGAACAATTCTTACCTCGGGATGGTGCGTCAGTGGCAGGAGCTTTTCCACGATGAACGCTACAGTCACACTGATCTGACTCCCACGAACCCAGACTTCGTCAAACTGGCAGAATCGTTTGGTTGCGTCGGTCTGCTGTGCGACAAACCGGAGGACATCCAGGCCACGATCGATGCCGCCTGGGAAGTCACAGACCGCCCTGTCGTCATGGATTTTAAGGTTATCACGCAGGAGAAAGTATTTCCAATGGTGCCCGCTGGGGCCGCTACCGGTGACATGATCACAGTACAATTCAATTCCGAGAATACAGTCTGATATGAGTAACGAGACCCTCACACCCCAACAGCTGTTCAGAAAGCAGGCAGCAGGCGAAGCGATCAGTCCTGAGCAGGGAGAATCGGTTCATCGCCACGTCATTACCCTTCTCATAGAAAACACGCTGGGGGCCCTCAACAGGGTCGCAAATCTGTTTTCGCAGCGCGGTTTCAATCTTGAAAGCGTTTCGGTAGGAGAGGCTAAAGATTTATCCAAGTCGCGAATGACGATCGTGACCACGGGCAACGATCGCATAATCGGACAGGTACTCAAACAGTTGAATAGCCTCGTTGACACCCTGGTAGTAGAAGACGTGACCAACGTAGAGCATGTCGAGCGAGAGCTCTGCCTGGTCAAGGTCCGTTGCGACGCGAGTGAGCGCGCGGCACTGATCGCAGTGGTGGACATCTTTCGCGCGAACATCGTGAACATCACACCAGACAGTCTCACTTTCGAAGTAACCGGTCCTCCCACGAAGGTCAACGCATTCATCGGGATGATGAGGGATTACGATCTGCGCGAGGTCGCTCGAAGCGGTCGTGTAGCCATGAAGCGATCACTCGTATTCGAACACTAGACCAAAGCCAGGTCCCTCGTCGGGACGCGAGCATCTTCAAACACCATCACTTGAACAACTGCGAAGAAAGATCAAAATGAAAATGCATTACGATGCCGATCTGGGCATCATCCAGAACAAAAAAGTTGCCGTCATCGGTTATGGAAGCCAGGGACACGCTCATGCGCTTAATCTGTTCGAGAGCGGCGTAGACGTAGTCGTTGGGCTCAGAGAAGGATCCGCCACTGCCGAAGAAGTCCAGGCCAAGGGATTAAAGACCATGACGATCTCTGACGCAGCCCAATGGGCAGACGTGGTGATGATGCTCATTCCAGACCAGAATCAGAAACAGGTCTACGAATCGTCAGTCCGGCAACACATGACCGCTGGAAAAGCACTCGGCTTCGGACATGGATTCAATGTTCACTACGATCAGATTCAAGCGCCAGAAGGAGTCGACGTGTTCATGGTGGCTCCCAAATCTCCTGGTCATCTCGTCAGGCGCACATTTGAAGACGGAAAGGGCGTTCCATGTCTGGTTGCCGTGGCACAGGATGCTACCGGAAACGCGATGGATCTTGCCCTGAGTTGGGCGAAGGGGATCGGCGGTATGCGTGCAGGGGTGATCGAAACAAATTTCAAGGATGAAACCGAAACGGACCTGTTTGGAGAACAGGCCGTCCTCTGCGGAGGTAGCGTAGCGCTGGTACGGGCAGGATTCGAGACGCTCGTGGAAGCCGGATACGACCCGGAACTTGCCTATTTCGAGTGCATGCACGAACTCAAGCTGATCGTGGACCTCTACTATGAAGGGGGCCTCGAAATGATGAATAAGTCGGTCAGCGATACGGCGGAGTACGGTGGGTATTCACGGGGTACGCGTGTAATAACCGAAACCGTAAAAAAGGAAATGAAAAAGATCCTTGAAGAGGTTCAGAGCGGAGCCTTCGCAAGAGAGTGGATTGCCGAGTGTGAGGCAGGCTGGCCAAATATGTCGGCTCTACGAAGCAAGTCGCGGAATCACCCCGTGGAAGTGGTCGGGAAGAAGCTCCGCAAAATGATGTCCTGGCTGAGCACTTCCGCCAAGGACACCGAGCCCGTTTCAGCAGAAGTCTAATTCATTCAATTGTCGAGACATCGGAATGAACGATCCATTCCATATTGTTCTACTTCCCGGAGATGGAATCGGTGAAGAGGTTACGACCTCTGCCCGCCGTGTCCTCGAAGCTGCCAGCGAACGCCTGGGACTCTCGCTGTCGTTCGAAGAGAAGGCTTTTGGTGGTGCAGGAATCGAGAGCAGCGGAAATCCGCTACCCGACGGCACCCTCAAGGCTTGCAAAGAAGCTGATGCTGTCCTCCTGGGCGCCATCGGAGGTCCCGAGTGGGACCATCTTTCGGGTGAGCTGCGGCCGGAAGCAGGTCTATTGCGCCTCCGTGCTGAACTTGGTGTTTTCGCGAATCTGAGGCCGACGGTTGTTCCAGAGTCGCTGGCGCACCTGTCCATTCTTCCAGCAGAGCTTGTTGAGGGAGTCGACGTGCTCGTCGTTCGAGAGTTGACTGGCGGAATATATTTTGGAGAGCCAAGGGAGTACACTCCCACGAGGGCATTTGACACGATGACCTACTCCGCGGACGAAATCGACCGGATAGCGCGTGTCGCGTTCGAGCGGGCGAGCCGCCGCAGGCAGAAAGTTACCTCGGTGGACAAGGCCAATGTCCTGGCGGTGTCGAGACTCTGGCGTGAACGAGTATCCTACATCGGCGCCAATGAGTACCCGGACATCGAACTGGTCCATATGTACGTGGACAATGCAGCAATGCAGATGATCTTGAACCCGCTTCAGTTCGATGTTCTACTGACCGGAAATCTTTTCGGCGATATCCTTTCTGATCTTTCATCTACGCTCGTCGGGTCGCTCGGGCTGCTGCCCTCGGCATCTTTGGGCGGTATTACCCCGCTGTTTGAGCCGGTTCACGGGAGTGCTCCGGAATTGGCTGGCACCAATTCCGCTAACCCGATTGGAGCGATCCTGAGTGGTGCCATGATGCTGGATGAACTGGGCGAGTATCCCGCGGCCATGCATATTGCTGAGGGGGTCTCCGGCGCTCTTGCTCTTGGTGCTCTTACCCAGGACCTGACGCCCGATGGTCGATCCCCAGTGAGCACGACAGAATTCACTGATCACGTTCTGGCATGTCTCAATGAGAGTGCCGTTTCTACACCTAATTTTTAACGATGGCAACCGAACGAATCGTCATATTTGATACCACATTGCGCGACGGGGAGCAGGCACCCGGAGCCGCGATGACGATACCCGAAAAAATTCAAATCGCACATCAACTGGCCAGATTGAATGTTGATGTTATTGAAGCAGGATTTCCGATCTCTTCGCCCGGCCAATTCGAAGCCGTCCGCCGAATAGCCCAGGAAGTGCAGGGTCCTACCATTTGCGCCCTTTCTCGAGCCAAGAGGGCCGATGTTGAAGCGGCTGGAAAGGCGCTCGAAGGGAGCGATAATACCCGCATCCATACCTTCATAGCCACCAGCGATATTCACCTCAAGAGCAAGTTTGCTGATGAGCGCTATGGGAAAACGCTTGCCGACAAAAGGGAAAGTGTTAAAGAGATGGCTGTGGAGGCTATTCTGCTATCGAAAACATTCACAGATGATGTGGAATTCAGTGCAGAAGATGCAGGCCGAACCGATCTCAAATATTTGTGCGAGGTAGTCAGTGCGGCCATCCAAGCCGGCGCCACAACAATCAATCTTCCCGACACCACGGGCTATTGTATCTCCGACGAATATGCGGCGCTGATTGCCGACGTGATGGAGTGCTGTGGAGGGAACGAGGACGTGATCTTCTCTACGCACTGTCACGATGATCTCGGACTGGCCGTTGGTAATTCTCTCGCAGGAATTCTGGCGGGTGCACGGCAGGTTGAGTGCACCATCAATGGGATCGGAGAGCGAGCAGGAAACGCAGCTCTGGAAGAGGTCGTAATGGCACTGGTGGTTCGGGAAAACTATTTTTCACTCACGACCGAGGTTGACGCGAAGTTGCTCTTCGAGACATCAAAAATGGTGTCCACATTCACCGGATTTGTGGTTCAACCCAACAAGGGCATCGTGGGTCGAAACGCGTTTGCTCACGAAGCGGGGATCCATCAGGATGGCGTTTTGAAGGCTCGGGAAACGTATGAAATCATGCGTGCAGAAGACGTGGGCCAGGATTCTCAGAGCATCCGACTCGGAAGGCATTCAGGGCGCCACGGCCTGTTCAGCCGTATGGAAAAGCTTGGAATGGAAGTGTCTGAGGACGAAAAGGACAAGCTCTATGCAGATTTTGTTCAATTGGCCGATCGTAAGAAGGAGATAAACGATATCGATCTTTACAACCTTGTCCATGAAAACGAAAGCGCTATGAACCATCCACATTACAAATTGGAGCAGTTCAACGTATCAGTTGGAACCGACAAACAACCTGAAGCCACGGTCCGCGTGCGTCATGTACGCCACGATTCCGTGGTTGAAAAAGTGGCGACCGGCGATGGACCAATCGACGCGCTTTTTCGCGCCATTGATCACGCGGTAAATGAGGGTCACGATCTTGTGAATTATACTATTCGATCCATTTCTGAAGGTGCCGACGCGTTCGGAGAGGTGAGCGTCCTTATAGGATTGGGTGGCCCCCTTTTCGCGGGCAAGGCCAGTAGCACGGATGTGATTTACGCTTCTGCGGAAGCATACATGAATGCGTTGAACAGCATGGCGGCGCATCGAGCGGACGAAGAGTCCATCCAGTTTGTGGCGACGGGCATCATGCAGGCATTTGACAGGGGCAGCGCCTGACGGAAATATTCTCGGGGTACCGGTTTTCAAATCCAACCGGGACCTCGAATCACGAGACCACTCTTTTGCTCTAAATAAATTGAGCGCACAACTTCATGGAACAGACGATCACGCAGAAAATTTTGGCCGCGCACGCGGGGAAAGACCGCGTCGCTCCGGGTGAGAACATTTGGGTAGATGTGGATATTCTGATGACACACGATGTGTGTGGTCCACCGACCATCGACATTTTCAAGCGGGAATTCGGTCAGGATGCTCAGGTTTGGGATAAGGATAAATTGGTGATTCTTCCGGATCACTACATTTTTACGGAGGATCCCCATGCGATGCGAAATATCGAAATTCTGCGTGCTTTTGCAGCAGAACACGACCTTCCGCACTATTTCGACGTCGGCACGTCCCGGTACAAGGGCGTTTGTCACGTGGCACTGGCTGAAGAGGGTTTCAATCGGCCAGGAAACGTCCTTTTTGGAACAGATAGCCACACCTGTACCTCGGGTGCATTCGGCCTTTTTTCAACCGGTGTGGGTAACACAGACGCCGCGTTGATCATGGGAACGGGCAAAATCTGGGTGAAAGTGCCTCAGACCATGCGTTTCGTCTTCGAGGGCGCCCTTCCTCCGTATCTGATGGCAAAGGACATCATCCTGTCCGTGATCGGAGATATCGGGCTCGACGGGGGCACCTACCGTGCCCTCGAGTTTGACGGCCAGGCGGTGTTCGATTTATCGATGGAAGAGCGCATGACGCTCACCAACATGGCCATAGAAGCCGGCGCCAAGAATGGGATCATTGCCGCCGATGATAAAACATTCGAATATGTTCGCTCCCGCACGGACGCTGCTTTCGAACCCGTCTATTCCGATCCGGATGCAGCGTACTATTTCGAGAAGATCTACGATGTCTCGACCATGGAGCCGGTCATTGCAAAACCGCATCGCCCGGACAATCGAGCGAGTGTAACAGAAGTCGCCGGCACAAAACTGGATCGGGCCTATATCGGCAGCTGTACTGGAGGGAAGTACGGAGATTTTCTAGCAGCTGCTCGTGTGTTGGAGGGTAACGAAGTTCGCGTCGACACGTTTGTGGTTCCGGCCAGTACGGAAGTGTCTAAGCAGCTTCGAGAAAACACGCTCAATGGAAAGACGATCTGGCAGGTGTTTCTCGATGCAGGATGCAAGATGGGTCATGCCTCCTGTGGCGCGTGCCTGGGTGGTCCGGTCGATACATTTGGACGAACTCACGGGACTGAAGTCGTGATTTCTACCACGAATCGGAATTTTCCGGGCCGAATGGGCTCAAAAGAGGCCTCTGTATATCTGGCTTCACCCTTGACGGTCGCTGCCTCAGCCCTGCACGGTGTGATTACTGATCCTCGCGAAGTAATGGTCTGAAACGAACGGATAGTTGAACATGAAGGATATTCTGAAAGGAAAGGCATATGTGATCGGTGACTCCATTGATACGGATCAAATCATTCCTGCTGCCCATCTGGTTTTTAGCATGACGATTCCCGAAGAGCGCAAGCAATACGGGCGCTACGCCTTGAGTGGCCTTCCGGATGGAACTCAAGGGTTACCCAAGGGCGACATCCCATTCACGGCAGCTGACGAGTTCGAGAGTGAATTTACCATCATAATTGCAGGCTCAAATTTCGGTTGCGGATCCTCCCGAGAACACGCTCCCTTCGCGCTGATGGTTGCAGGGGCGGAGGCCGTTGTTGCCGAGTCCTATGCCCGAATATTTTATCGGAATGCTGTAGACGGCGGATTTCTTATTCCCTTCGAGAGCCGGGACCGCCTGATTGATGTAATTCGTACCGGCGACTTGTTGATGATTGATTCCAAATCGGGATTGCTGACGAACGAGACAACGGGAAAAGACTATCTACTGAACCCTCTTGGCGACATTGCCGATATTCTTCGGGCCGGTAACGTCTTTGAGTATGCGCGGCAAGCGGGCCTCATGCCTTAAACGCCGGTATCACCCGGTCCGATCAGGGTCGCGTAAAGTGGGCGGAATCATGCATTCAAGTATTGGAATCGCTTCCCCTCGTGCTATATTTTAGTAGTGATCGTACGATAAGTATTCGACCCCATTCCACTTCCGCTTCCACAATGCCTCTAGCTAAACAGCTATCGCGTGCTGACGAGATTCTGATGATCGCCATCGTCGTGCTCGCAGATGATGCTTATAGTACGACCATCAGACAGGAGCTGTCTGTCCGCGCAAAGAAAAAAATTACCGTTGGAAGTTTGTGGGTATCGCTCGATCAACTGGCAATTCGAGGCTACATCCGCAAGAAGGCGGCTAAGAGCGAAAGCCGCCACGGTGGGCGCCCGCGAATCTACTACCGGTTGACTCCGAGGGGAGTCAGGGCTCTTGAACGCGCGCGGGTATATCAGAAAAAATTGTGGGAGGGAGTCCCATCATTGGACAGCTACCAGCCCTGAGCAACATAAAAAAGTACTTGACCCGTATTACGTTATCGTCGTATACTCGCCGCCCATGACTTCCAGTGTAAATATCGCGCAGGCCACCCGCCGTCTCCGACGACGATTCCGATCAATTTCAATCGGATATACGGATCTGATGCGCGTGCACTAGTGTGAGGTAATCACAACCCACACCGCCCCCTGAGGTTGAGCGCCGATCCGTAACACGGATCGGCGCTTTTTTTTAATCCAAATTCACTCCTCGTTTCAGTTCACAATAACATGTCAATCGTAGTTGCTTTCAGCGGAGGTCTCGATACCTCCTTCTGTGTACCCTTTCTTCGGGAAGAACACGACCTACCCGTTTACACGGTAACCGTCAATACGGGCGGAATGAACGACGAGGAGTGCACTCGAATAGAAGAACGTGCCCTTGAGCTCGGATCCGCGGGCCATTTCTTGATCGACGCAAGACAACAGTTGTTTGAGCGTTCCATTCAGTATCTGATCAAGGGGAATGTCCTTCGCGGGAATGTGTATCCCCTCTGCGTGGGGCCAGACCGGGTGGTTCAAGCTGAGGCGCTGGTGGTCAAAGCGCGAGAACTCGGTGCTACGTTTGTGGCGCATGGCTCAACCGGCGCCGGGAATGATCAGATTCGATTTGACATCGCTCTGAATGTTCTGGGTGGCGACCTGACGATTCTCACTCCTATTCGAGACAAGGGACTGAGCCGCGCTGAGACCACCGAATGGTTGACGTCGAGGGGGATCGAAGTATCAGCCTCGACAACCACGTACTCGATCAATACCGGTCTGTGGGGGACCACCATTGGCGGAAAAGAAACTCTGACAAGCGAATATCCGCTTCCGGACGATGCATGGCCGACCCCCTCGGCGCAAGATGCGCCCGAAGAGCCCGTCAAATTGAACATCGGATTCCAGGAAGGCATCCCAAACCAATTGAATGGAGACTCGGTGTCACCGGTTGATCTGATTGAATCGCTCAATTCGATTGGAGAAAGGCATGCCATCGGCAGGGCCATCCACGTTGGCGACACTATTTTGGGCATCAAAGGCCGAGTAGGATTCCAGGCCCCGGCCGCCGCGATTCTCATTCCAGCCCATCGCGAACTGGAAAAAATCGTCCTATCCAGGTGGCAGCAATATCACAAGGCGCAACTTGGAGATTTCTACGGCATGATGATGCACGAAGCGCAGTACTTCGACCCGGCTCTTCGGGATATTGAAGCGCTGATGGATTCCTCGCAGCAGACTGTGACCGGCGCCGTGACAGTTACGCTGTACAAGGGGGGTGTGCATATCGAGGGAGTAACGAGTCCCTTCTCCCTGTTTGACACAGGAATAGCCACGTATGGCGAATCAAATGAACTCTGGAATGGAAGGGACGCGCGCGGATTTGCGCGAATTCTGGGTGTCCAGTCCTTGTTGACCCATCGCGTACGGAGTGCAGCGACCAAGAATCAAACATCGTCATGACAACTATTCAAGTGACATACGTCTCGTCCACGGCAGCGAAAACAGGACTGGTCAGGGAGGTGCATCTTTCAGATTACGTGGTAGCGCAGGAAGGCTACTGTGTCGTCGTCGAGGCCCTCGAATCGAAAGCGATCTACAATCAGATCGAGTGCACGGATGGTGAATTTCGCACCATTGCAAAGGGGGATGTATTTGTGGGCGTGCTGGGCGAGCGAAAAGCGCTCAAGGGGTACAGTGGCCAGGTACCGCGGGCGGCGCGGCCAGGTGATACACTGCACGTTTTAAATCTCGGTGGCATCATCGGGAATTGCGTCAGCGATCATCCCGAGTTGGGCCCGGCTCTTCGGGTAAAAGTGCTCGGCGCGGCAATGGTCGAATCAGAAGATATGTGGGTTCATGCACGTCTTCAGGATCATGCACTTCAAGAGGTGGAGACGCTGACAGACTCCGTACCGCTGATATTTATCTGTGGGACTGCCATGGAGACGGGGAAAACCTGGGCGGCGTGTGAACTGGTCCAGCGACTCACCAGAAAAGGCTACCGCATCGCTGCTGCCAAGGCCACGGGAGCTGCCCTCATGCGTGACGTTAGATTGATCGAACGACACGGCGCGGTAGCAACCGCAACGTTTACGGATGCTGGAATCGTGTGTTCGAGCTCGAAAGTGATGACACCGTACGTGAAAGGACTCATCCACCATCTGTGTGAAACAGCTCAGCCAGACGCCATCGTGATCGAGCTCGGGGATGGAATCATCGGATACTACGGAGTCGACGAACTTCTTCAGGACAAGGAGCTGCAAAAATTCTGTGTGGCCAATATTGTAGCGGCGGTCGATCTTGCTGGGGTATGGGCGGCGCAGAAGCTCTTCAAAGAACGGTATCACGCGGACATCGCCGTGATCACAGGACCCGTCACGGACAACAGTGTGGGTCAACAGTACATTCAACAGATTCTGGGTATTCCCGCGATCAATGCGCGCAAGGATCCCGGCGAATTTGGCGATTTGATAGCTTCCAAACTCCCAGATCCAACATCCAACGGGACAGAAGCATGAAATCGGTTGCCATACTTCACGGTGCGGGCTACGTCGGCCGAAAACTGATCGAATCAGTTCTGCATCATCCGGAATTAAATCTTGTCGCGGTCACGAGTCGGTCTCACGCGGGTGAAGCACTATGGAAAGCCCATCCTCATCTCCTGGGTCAGGTAGACCTGTTGTTTGTAGACGGTCTGGTTGATACCGAGGGCGTGGATCTGATCTTCGTCGCCGCAGCACATTCCGAGGGTGCATTGGCCGTTGGAAAGTTGCTGGATAACGGATTCGGTGGTCTGATTGTGGATATGAGCGCAGACTTTCGTCATCCCGACCCCACCGTTTTTTTCAATCAGTACCAGGTGGAGCATCCCCGGCCTGATCTTCTGAATCGGGCCTGGTACGGAATGCCAGAAGTCACGGGTGCGCCTCCGAAAGGCACGAAATTGATAGCAAACCCAGGATGCTTTGCCACTGCTATCTCGCTCGCCCTGTATCCGTTGTCTCTGCATCCTTCGCCTCTGGAGGGTATCGGCACACCGGTGGCGATAACGGCGATGACTGGCGCGTCTGGATCCGGTCTTCGGGCCAAGCAGACGACCCATTTTCCCAGTCGAAGCGGAAACGTGAGGGCGTACAAGGTGATGGCTCATCAACACGAGGCCGAAATACGTCGAATGGCGCCGGATGTCTCCTTCACTTTTGTACCGGTTTCAGGACCATGGACCTCAGGTATCTGGGGGACGGCCCACGTGCATGCCTCGGGTGTAAATCCCCAGGAAATATATGAGAGGGCGTATGCGTCCAAACCGCTCGTGCGGCTCTGGCCGGGTGAATTACCCGAGTTACATTGGAGCGTGGATACACCATTTGTAGACATCGGGTGGATTCAGGAGGGTGACTCACTGATTGTGGGTTTTGCATTGGATAATTTGATGAAAGGCGCGGCCACACAGGCTATCCAGAACGTCAATCTGGCGTTTGGTTTTCCAGAAACAATGGGCCTCGTGCCCGCCAAGTGATTCTCAACACTATGACATCATCTGAGTGGATGGAGTTGGAGGAAAGTACCCAGCTCAATACGTACAAGAAATGGCCGCTGGCACTTGTCAAAGGCAGCGGTGCGTGGGTGGAGGATATCGATGGGAATCGCTATCTGGACCTGTACGGTGGCCATTGTGTAGCTTTTCTGGGCCACAACCATCCCGCAATCGTTTCGGCCATCAAAGAGCAGGCCGACAATCTTCTGTTCTATTCCAATGCGGTGCATGCTCCAGTCAGGGCGAGAGCTTCGAGCCTGCTATCGGAACTGGCCCCTGAGGGCATGAACAAGGTCTTTTTTGTCAATTCCGGGACGGAGGCCAATGAGGCGGCCATGAAAATCGCCCGAAAGGCGACTGGCCGCATCCACATTATCGCCATGGAAGGCGATTTTCATGGCCGCACCCTCGGAAGCCTGTCCACGACATGGCAGCAGAAGTACCGGGACGGTTATGAGGGGGCGCTGGCCCCGGTCACGTTTGTACCGTTTGGTGATTCCGCGGCCGTGCGGCAGGCCATTCTGGAAGAGAAACCCGCAGCGGTAATCGTCGAGCCCATTCAGTCCATGCAGGGCATGCGGACCGCACCTCGCGAGTTTTTTCACGCCCTGCGAGCTGCGTGTACAGAGGCAGGTTCACTGTTGATCATGGACGAAATACAGACGGGAATGGGACGGACGGGGGCTTTCACCTACAGCCAGCTCCTCGGCATAGCGCCTGATATGATCACCCTCGCCAAGAGCCTGGGTGGAGGAGTGCCGGTCAGCGCTGTACTACTCCGAAATGAGGTCGCCGCCACCGTTGGGTTTGGTGAGCAGGGAACGACGTTCGGAGGTGGAATGCTGGCTATGGCCGCTGTAGAAGCAGCGCTCACGACCCTGGTCAGCGAGCGGCTCTCGGAAAAAGCCACGGCCATCTGGGAGCAGGTGGAAGCAGGCTGCGATGCGAGAGGACTGGCCATCCAAGGAGCGGGTTGCCTCATGGGGATAAATTTTGGGAAGCCCATTGGAAATTTTGTGAGTGGCCTGAGGGAAAAGGGATTCCTGGTCGGTGGGTCGGCCGATCCACACATTATGCGGCTTATGCCGCCAGCGGTTGTCAGCGAGAAGGAGATTGCTGACTTCTTCGAGGCGCTCGACGTAGTGATGGGAGGACTTTCTGAATGAAGCATTTGCTCGATTGGCTCGATGTGGACGAAGCGTCCTGGACCCAGTGTATCCAGGATGCGCTCCTGCATGGGCTTGATCGACAGAAGGACGCGGGTTTACACAAAGGAAAGAGTGTTGCACTCGTGTTTTTTAACGATTCGCTTCGGACCCGCGTGTCCATGGAACTGGCAGCGGGTTCGCTTGGCGCCCAGCCGGTTACTGTGACCCCTGGAAGCGGATCGTGGGGCTTTTCCTGGGAAAAAGGAAAACCCATGAATGGAACGGAGGCGGAGCACATTCAGGAAGCGGTCGGAGTACTCTCGAGGTACGCAGATGCAATCGGGGTTAGACTCTTCGCTTCGGGTACCGATTTGCAGGCGGACATGACGGACGCGCGCCTGCGGCAGTTCACGTCATACTCCGACGTTCCGGTTCTGAACCTCGAGTCGGCGAGCAGGCATCCCTGTCAGGCGCTCGCCGACGCGGCCGTTCTGACGAATCACTTTGGAGGCCGACCTCAAACAAAAAAATTGGTGCTTTCGTGGACCTACCATCCCAAAGCTCTGCCCATGGCCGTGCCGCATTCAACCCTCCTGATGGCGAGCAGGCTCGGTATGGATGTAACGCTGGCCAGGCCCCAGGGGTTTGAGCTGGATCCCGTTGTGATGGATTCTGCGCGCCGTGCGGCGGCGGCTCATGGTGGATCCATCCGCGAGACCGACGATCTGGCCGCCGCCGCCGACGGCGCGCAGATCATCTATGCCAAATCGTGGGGTGCATCTCTTCGCTATTCAGATCCCGATGGAGAGTCGATACGCCGAGATTCACAGAGGAATTGGCGAATCACGAGCCAACTCATGTCAGCCACCAACGATGCTCATTTCATGCACTGCCTGCCCGTACGAAGGGGAGTGGTGGTTGATGATGAGGTTATCGATGGCCCCCGGACATTGCATCTGGATCAAGCCGAGTATCGCCTGCACGCTCAGAAGGCGATTCTTAACTGGCTGTGGGACCAGCCATCAATGACTTCGTCGGGTACTTGATCATGAGAACCATCGTCGTAAAAATCGGAGGTGCGCTGCTCGATGGGCCGCTGGATGTCCTTTGGGAACAGCTTGAGACCCTTCAACAGACCGCAGATGTCGTTCTGGTGCATGGCGGTGGTCCTCAGACGACCAATATGGCCGTTCGACTGGGGCACGAGCCGGCCATTGTCGAAGGGCGAAGAATCACCGGGGATCTGGACCTGGCTATTCTGAACTGGGTAATCCGAGGGGAGTTGAGCCTCAAACTGGTGGCCTCTGCGGCAGTTCACGGGATAAAAGCCGTTGGACTGAGTGGGGCCGATGCTGGAATTATTGGCGTGATCCGGCGCGAGCCCTGGGACATCGATGGTCGAGAAGTTGATTTCGGCCACGTAGGAGACTTTGTCTCATCAGACCTGACTGCCTTGCTGGCACTCACTAGTGCTGGCGTAATTCCCCTCGTTTGTCCACCTGGAATTGATACAGAGGGTAATCTCCTGAATATCAATGCCGACACGATCGCTCTCGAACTGGCATGTGCGCTCGGCGCCGCTGAGCTGATCCTCGTCACAGAGGCGGGTGCGGTCCTCGGGCCCGACAAAGAGCCTGTCCGCAGGCTAACCCGAGGGGATGCCGACACGGGCGTTGAACAGCGGTGGATTGAGGGAGGAATGAAGGTAAAAACGGATATTGGATTTGAGGCGTTGGGGCGGGGCGTGAAATCCGTTTGGGTGACGAGTATTGCGTCTCTATCGGGAAAATCCGAGGCCACGCAGTTAAGGAAAAATGACTATGTCTGAAACCAGAAATCATTCTTCAAAAAACGTTGGCACAGATGGCGGTAAAGATGTTTTAGAGCTGCACCGAGGATTGGTTGTCATTCCTTCTCTGAGTCGAGAGGAAGCGAAGGTGGCCTCTCACCTGGAGTCGCATTTTCGAGGTGAAGGCCTGTCTCCCATGCGATTTGGAGACAATATCGTGGTGTCTATCGGCGAAGGATCGAACACGCTGTTGCTGAATTCTCACCTCGATGTGGTTCCCCCCTCGGCCGATCATCCTTTTCCACCTTTTGAGCCCACTTTGGTAGACGGAAAAATTTTTGGAAGAGGCAGTGTGGATGCCAAAGCAAGTGTCGCTTCCATGGCGACGGCTGTCTGCAGACTTTTCGCAGACCATTTCACGCCCCTGGAAGGAAAAATTGTAGCAGCATTTACCACGTGCGAAGAGACCGGGGGCTTGGACAATGGCCTGGAGCACATCCTACCGGAGCTTCCAACTCTCAGTGCCGCCCTTATAGGTGAGCCCACTCATATGCAGCCGTGTATTGCCCAGAAAGGCTTGCTCATTCTGAGATTGGTTGCGCAGGGTAAGTCAGCCCACGCAGCCAGGGCCGAGCAGGGGGATAACGCCATCGATCGGATGGCACGCGATCTCGCAATCCTGTCCGAATTTTCCTTCGACAAAATTCACCCCCATCTGGGGAAGACGTCCCTCTCGGTAACCATGATCGAAGGCGGTACGGCTCGGAATATGATCCCGGATTCTTGTACGGCGTTCGTGGATATCCGCTCGACGCCGCGCTACACACATGACGAGATTGCAGGCATTCTGGATGATCTTCTTGAATCTGAAGTCCATATTCACTCCAAAAGATTCGTACCCACGGACACGCCCAAGGAAGCAGCAATCGTGCGAGCCTGCTTGGATGGAAACCCAAATTCGAAGGCCTTCGGTTCGCCTACCATGTCCGACTGGATTCATGTCAAGGACATTCCCACTGTAAAAATCGGACCCGGTGACAGCAGGCTCTCGCACACAGCCCAAGAACACATTTCTTCCAACGAACTCGTTCAGAGCTGCGCCATCTACGAGTCCATCATCATCAATTACTTCCAATAAAACCATGCCTGAAGCACCAAAAAGACCGATGTGGTACAAAGGCGCGGACACCGCTTCGTGGGTAACACGTTTCACCGTGGGCGACGATCCGATCTGGGATATTCAGCTGCTTCCCTTTGATCTGACTGCGTCTCGCGTGCACGCCGGGGGACTGGTTACGGCAGGAATTCTGAGCGCCCAAGAGTACGAGCAGCTCTCTGAGGCGTTAGGATCTCTGAAGGAGGACTACGAAAATGGGCTAATATCGATTACTCCCGAAGATGAAGACTGCCACACGGTAATTGAGAGGTACCTCGTCGACCGGCTCGGAGATGTTGGAAAAAAAATTCATACCGGTCGCTCCCGAAACGATCAGGTTCTGGCAGCGCTCCGCCTCTGGCTGCGCCAAAATCTCGACGTGCTGTGTGAACTGGTTGATGGCCTGGCAACCAAATTGGCCGACATGGCAGATGAGAACACCGACCAGTTTTTGCCGGGATACACCCATATGCAGCGGGCCATGCCAAGCAGCGTCGCTCTGTGGGCCCTTGGCTATGCCGAATGTCTTTGTGACGACATAGAGATCGTACGGGAGGCACAGCGCCGCACGAACGTTTCTCCCTTGGGAAGTGGTGCGGGGTATGGCATCCCACACGTAGATCTGAACCGGGACGAAGTCGCTTCGAACCTGGGTTTCGAGCGTGTCCAGGAAAATGTCACTGCGGTGCAGCTCAGTCGCGGAAAGTATGAGCTGGGTGTCGTTCACGCGCTCGTGCAATGCGCTTCCACCATCAATCGTCTTGCATCAGATATCGTGCTCTTTGCCACATCAGAGTTCGGCTTCATCCAACTGGACGATTCGCTAACGACCGGAAGCAGCATTATGCCGCAGAAAAAGAATCCGGACATCGCCGAGTTAGCTCGGGCCACGCTGCACCGAATTTCGGCTGAAATGCAGCTGTTGGTTGCAATACCGGCAAATCTTCCGTCTGGATACCATCGCGACCTCCAGTTGACCAAATCCTCGGTAATGAAATCGGTGTTGATGACCTGCGACCTCCTTCATGCCGCCACCGGACTGATTGACGGTCTGAGCTTTCGCCCAGACAAGCTGGAAGGCGCACGCGACCCAGAACTCTTTGCGACCGCAGCAGCATTGAAATCCGTTGTCAGTGGCAGTCCATTTCGGACAGCGTACCAGAAGGCTTCCCAGGACACGGATGCGTGGTCAGAAGAAGCCTCCGGGAAATTGGCGGAATCGTATACGACTCTCGGAACGCCAGGGCGCACGGATTCTTCCGGAGTTCGCTCTCGGCTCGATCAGACCCGGAAAAGGTAGCTGAGCTTCATAAAGAAGCCGTCAGCCAGTCTCTGTAAATCTCTGAACCGAAAGGTGTTCGGCTCAGAGGAAGAGTTACCATAGCCAATAAAGAGGACTGTGCCCGGATCGGGCCGGTACGATAGAAGCCAGTCCACCAGGAAGAAATTGGATCGGCGTTTGGTTGTCCGATGATATTCTCCGGTAGAGGAATCCAGAATCAAAATGGGGTCGTCCGTCCGGGAATTATCCCTCAACTCATCCACAAACCGGGAATCATACTGTCCCACGAGTCGGACGAAAAGGGAAGGCGTGACCTGATACTCAGCCTTCAGCCTTGGTACCCTTCTCATCGAGACGGTGCTCTTGTCATCGTGTCGGATGTACTGCTGATGATTGTAGAGAAAGTTGAATCGAAGTTTGTCGGTAGGATTAAAATTGAGCGTCAGCGTATAGAACGCTATGTCCGCCCGCGCCCACTCGAAAAAGTTGTCATCCCGGCCAAGCACGACAAATAGATTCGCAGAGAAATTCTTGAACTGGGGTGTGTGCATCGAAGACCAGAATCCAAGATTGATCAAGCGATTCACACCAACGAAGGCGGTTGTATCCGTCACCACCCCATTCTCTCGGTTTTCGATGTAATAGTCGTCGTAAAGGCCTGTCGGCATTTTGAACGATTCGTAGAATATCGACGTATTTCCGCCCCAGCCACCTCGGAAGTTGTAGTTGGAAGTGAGGTGCAGCTTTCGGTCATTCGGTCCAGATCCTTCCGTAAATCGATCATAATCCCACGTTCCATCGAGGGTTATTCCAAGCCTGAGGGACTCCAGGAGACTTCCTTCCTCACCATACCAATTTCGGTAGGGTTGAATATTCAGGTGAGCAATACCCGTCCGAGTGATAAATCCTGATTCGGCTTTGAACTCGCCATGATATGCTGAACCCTGCGCGGATCCGCCCCATTTCCGTCCCTGAGCGCTGCCGCGAAAATTCCACATGGGAGCAGATACCGTCTCTCCGGGATCTCCAGTAAAACTCATTCCACCCTGGTAGGTGAAGGAGTAGATTTCTGCAAACGTCACGCGTCCATCTATTGCAGCCACGCGATTCCAGTGGTCTCCGTCCACTTTATCGGTGTACACAAGACCGAGAGTATTCTGGCCCGAAAGATCTCTGCGAAGACGAACGGCATTGAAGTAGCGGGCGTCAAAATCCCGGAGATACAATTCCTTGTTATCCACTGCTGATAACACGGCAATGTTCGTTTTACCTCGTTTTCCAGTCACCTTTATCGCACTGGCCGGGTTCGCAATTCTACGGGTATAGATCAACCCGCTGGGAGATTGAAAGAGTTCGATTCCATCCAGGAAAAACGGACGTTTCTCGGACACAAATACAGCCTGGCGCGGATCAAACTGAATCTGCGCCACGTCTGCCTCGACCTGAGAAAAATCCGGATTGAACGTGCCGTTCAGGGTGAGATTGTTGGAAATTCCCCACCTGACGTTCATTCCAAGCGGATCGTTGAGATTTCGATCGAAGTTTGCATCGCCTCCAGAAGTCCGGTTCATGGCGCCCGTCAGCTCGGGATTGATATCCAGGACCAGGCCACGGCGGAGGTCGGATAGATTACTCAGTAGTCCATTTTGGGCCATAAACGAGGCATTGTCCAATCGAGTTGGCGTCCAGGTGCTCGTATAGCCCGAATGCTGGACCCGGCGAATGACATTAAACCCCCAGTCCTGGGTAAACGCACTCTGGTATCTGATGCTCTTGAAGGGGAGTCGAACCTCGACCTCATAGCCATAATCGGTAAGACGTCCTTTTGACTCAAACAGAAAATCCGGACTCTCGTCGATGGACATTGGTCCGGAGTGGCCTCCCCCTCCACCAGAACCGTCCTTCAGTATTCCATCTGTTTGTTGGCCAAGCGGATTGACACCGATCATGAATGCCTGACGGCGATCATTGTAGGTATCAAGCACGATCTGAACGTAGTCATCTCCGCCAATTTTGTCTCGATCTGCCAGAGTCGCACGTACTTCTCCGTGTAATTCGAAGGCTCGGATTCCAAAATGGATCGCGGTAGGAGAGTACCACACCAGTACCTGGGTCGAATCCTGGGCTGGACGACCATCGACGGGGAGATATTCCGAGAACCCAGAAAACACGGTGGCCTGCGACCAGACGTCTTCCGTAAGATACCCGTCTATAGTAATTTCTACCCCCTCTATTCGGGGCACTTCCTTGTCATTTGGGCCGCGCGGATCCTCCGAGGCGGCGATGGTCGTCAGAACAACCAGAAGAAAAACGGCTTGTCTTGCGACAGGGGCTTTGAATAGGCGCATAAAGTGGCGAGGTTTGCGGTTCTATCAGGCCAGTACGAGCGAAAACGCGGCGAGGTTCATTTGAACCTCGCCGCCCCATCGCTCACGAAATTATACTCGGAAGAGATACTGCAGCTTGAAAAAGAGCTGACGGTTGGTCTGCTGAAAAACCATCCGCTGATCCGGACTGCTGTTCGGGAAGTCCTGATAGCGATGGCTCGACCCGAAATGAAATACGGTGAACGGACTCACCCGGTACGTTACCAGCGGATCAATTTCCATGCTCTCCGAAAAATCATTGTACTGCACGATGACGCGCGCGAGCAGTTTTCTGCTGAACTGGTAATTCAGTCGGGAGCGAAGGATGTATCCCGAGAAGTAGTTCTTGCCCGTCGTTCTGTTGCGTAGTCGGGAGTAATTGATATGTGACTGAATGGTCATTCGACTCGTGGGTTTGACCGTCACATTTCCACCCAAATTCAACTGGCCACCGAGCGCTGGAGCATCGGGGTTTCGGTAAATACCGTCACCAAAATTCATGTTGAAGCCGACTTGAACCGGCTCGCTGAAATTGCTGAAGACGAACACGTTCAGGCGCTCTATCCTGTTAAACTGAACGCCCGCAAATAATTCGTTGGAGGTAAATCCATTGACGTTGATGAATGTCTGGCGTTTCAGCTGCGCGTTGAATCCAAGAAAGATTGCCTCATCCTTGCGGAGATTATCATAGTTCCATATTCGATTCACACCGGAGAAGACGGTGAAACGGTTCATGAGGCTGCTGTTTTCTGTCCAGAATGTGTACCGGCTCATTCCGAAGAATCGACGGAGGTCGTTGTTGAAAACAAAACCGTTTTCTGCACGAAAGGTTGGTGACAGTTGTTCGTAGTTGACGTCAAACTCCCAATTACGCGCATTTCGCTCGATGCCGACCGCGAGTGCGTGACCCCAGAACTCCTCGCCGTCCAGGTCGGCCGTAAATTCACCACGGTTGAACGTGATGTCATTCAGCCCACTTTCAGAAGAGAGCTCAGCGTTGTCCATTTCAGACGTTCTACTGGCAAGGGCCTGCCACGATACCATGTATTTCGTCAAGAAGCGCACGGCACCATCTACACCTACGAGCGATCCAGAACCACCGTTATCAAGTCGGCGATCGGTCGCGAGCGCGGCGACGAAGGAGTTGTTCTCAAAACTGCGACGGGCCCGTAAAATATTGGATACACTTTTGCCACCCGAAGCGAGACGAGAGGTCTCCTCGAACGGCATCAGAATAGGTGACGTGTTATCTCGCGCGCCGATGTAGCCCACCGTCCAGTCTCCGAATCGTCCGGACAGTTTCGTGGCCGCAATGGGATCATTGATGGATCGGGTGTAGATCGCGTCGATCTGAGTCTCAAACAGATCCGCACCCTCCTGAAAAAATGCACGACGCTCGGGGAAAGACAACGCGAATGTTGAGTTGACGTCTATCTGTGCGGCATCAGATTCGATCTGACTGAAATCGGGATTGATCGTCGCATCCAGGGTGAGGTTTGAGGTGATCCCGTACTTAAGATTGAGGGACGGCTCCGCGGACATCCGGCCATTATCGAATCCGCTTGAGGGACTGTTCCAATCACGGGCTCCCGACTGGCTTCCCGTCAACGAGGGTAGAATCTCCAGATTTCGGCCGGAGCGAATGTTTTTGATGCCTCTGAGCGTTCCAAATTGACAACTCATGCACGGATCGTCGCGGTTCATCCCAGCCCACGAGTAGGTATTACGATCTTCCCTGGGATGAGTAATCCAAAAGGTTGCTCGCCAAACCTGCTCCTCAGCGGACGGAAATCTGAGACTGCGAAATGGAATCGCCATCTCGACCTGATATCCCGTCTCCGTGAGCTGCCCGGCAGACTCATAAATCAGATCGAATGAGACTTCCTCGTTTCCGTTTCCCGAGCGCGTGTCGCCCTGGATACCCAATGGATTTGCTGCGATGAAGTAGGTGACCTGGCCATCTCCATTCGTATCCAGCAACATTCCTGAGTAGTCATCCTGCCAGATCTGATCTCGATCACTCAGGTGATACCGAATGTCATCGGGATCATCTTCAATGATATAGGCGACGTACAGATTGTTCTCGTCGTAAGCGATGAGAGCGCGGACACCAATCGGAGGAAGTGCTTGTTCCTCGGGGAAGCTTTCTGAAAAATTAGTGGCGACGGCGGCGGTCTGCCACATATCCTCATCCAAATTCCCGTCTATGATTACAGCGGAAGAGATCCGCGGAATCGTCAGCGACGGTAAAATATTTGCGCGAAACGTGCCGGCAGTGGGGTCATCGCCAGGAGAAGGCTGTGCAAAAGCTTTGCCGGGAATCTGCGAAAACAATAAAAACAGGCCGAATAATGCTATAAATTTAGCATACCCGGTTGGCCGAAAACGTGCATTTGTTGTGTGCTGAAACATCGTTCAATTGTCGGTGAATGGTTGACGGACTCGACTGAACGAAGAAGAAATACCAAGAAAATCCTCCCTCTAGACGGCCCTACGGCGCCTTTCTTCCGGTGTTACAAGGAAGAGTGGGTAATTCGTGTGAAGTTGTACCGGGCACGGATTTGTACCCCAACACCTATGATCTTGAAGCTGGCAACGAATATTGTTCGATGATGCCTTGTAACTGAGCCTCCGATGGTTGATCATTCCAGTTCTCAAAGAGAAGGTGCTCTGATGAATAATAAGTTGAAAAAACAGCTGATCACGGCCGGTCTAATTCTACTCGGAATCTTGATCGTCTTTGCCATTATCGGACAAGTCGCCTGAGTCTTCTGCTTCTCCGTGCTAGGTGAGCAAAAGCTTCGGTAGAAACGAGTTTTACTCACGTTTGCTTTGGGCCTAAGCCCTTCGGTCAGTACCTTTAAAAATCGACCAGAGTTATTGTCTTGATCTGGTCAATTCTTGTCTGGATCGTTCCTGAATGCAATTCTCCTGTTCAACCGTCCGAGTCACTACAGATGAAGTTTTTTATTGATACAGCTGACCTGAATGAAATTCGAGAAGCCAACGAAATGGGTGTTCTCGACGGTGTCACCACCAATCCTTCGCTCATGAGAAAGGTGGGGGGATCAGATTTTCACGAGCACATTCTGAAGATCTGCGAGATAGTCGATGGAGATGTTTCGGCAGAGGTTATAGCTACTGACTACGATGGCATGATGGCCGAAGCCCTGGTACTGGCCGAAATTCATGAGAATGTGGTCGTGAAGGTGCCCCTTATCGCCGACGGCATCAAAGTGATTCGCTCGCTGTCACAGCGTAGTATCAAGACCAATTGCACCTTGTGTTTTTCTGCCACGCAGGCGCTCGTAGCAGCCAAGGCCGGCGCTACCTATATCAGCCCATTTATAGGCCGACTGGACGACATCGCGACACCAGGAATGGACCTGATCGAACAGATCGTCACGATTTATGCCAATTTCGGTTATCAAACGCAGATTCTTGCCGCATCCATTCGTCACCCTATTCACGTTTTAGAAGCCGCTCTGGTTGGTGCTGATGTGGCCACGATTCCATTCAGTGTGATTGCTCAGCTGATCAAACATCCCCTGACCGACAGCGGGCTTGAGAAATTTCTCTCTGACTGGAAGGCCTACGAAGCCGCCGGCAGTTCCAATGGAGTTGGAGCATAATCATCGCTGTCCGAAAATAAGATGATCTTTGCATCTCTGGGGGCTTCCGAAGAAATCGGTGCAAGCTGCCATTTTATACTCGTCGATGGAACGGGCATTCTTCTCGACGCGGGCTCAGATCCGGAGCAAGAGGGACTCAGCAGCCTGCCTGATCTAGCGCGGATTCACGCTCAGAGCAACTGGCACGTGGATCATGCGATCGTAACTCACGCTCATCACGATCACCTTGGCTCCCTCCCGATTGTCGTAAAGCAGTTTCCTCACGTAAACGTTCATATGTCGGGCGCGACCCGTCAACTTGCGGATATACTGCTTCCAGCTTCGGCTCGTCTTCAGCGAAGAAAAATGCAGGAGGGCTCTTCGAGTTCGGAGCCTCTCTTCGACGAAGAAGATGTCAACTCAAGCTCTTACCTGTACCTGAGCCATGATCTGGAGACGGAGTTTGATCTGAGTGGTCACGGTGGAGGGTTCGAGATCTCCGGAGAGTTCTATGACGCCGGCCACGTTTTGGGTTCTCTCGGAGTGATGATTCGATGCGTGGATGGGGGTAAGCAACGGAGCATTTTCTACACCGGTGATACGGGGCTGAATTCTCAGACCATCATCCCGGGTGCTCGATACCCCGATGAAAAGGTCGATGTATTGTTACTCGAATCAACCCTTGGTGCTGACCCGGAGGCTGAAAATGTATCGAGACGATCTGAAGAAAAACGTCTGGGTGAATCGTTGGCTCGTGTCCTGGGTCGAGGTGGCACGGTCTTGATACCCGTATTTGCGCTGGGAAGGGGACAAGAGATGATCGCTCTCATAGATCGATACAAATCGAGAGGTATTATCCATGAAGATGTCCCGGTGTACACCGCTGGGCTGATGCGCGCACTCTCGGAGGTGTATGACAAGACTCGATTTACCACACCTCGTTTGAACGAGGAATTCGAGGTGTATGGAGTGCCTCAAAAACGTCTTCCCCGGTCACAATCAGGGTTGAATGATGCGATGCAACAACCCGGGATTCTACTGGTCGGAAGCGGAATGATGTTCGAGCGCACCATCTCCAATAAAATCGCACAAGCGTTGATTGGGAATGAAAAAAACGGGGTGTTTCTGGTGGGATTTGCCCGGGAAGACTCTCCCGCCGCGAACCTCCTCCTGGCCCGAGAGAAAGGAAAGGGAAGCGAAGTGATCCTCAATCCGGCGAAGGGGACTCAGATCGTGAACTGCGACGTCGAACGATTTCGATTCAGTGGGCACAGTCACCGCAGAGAGCTGCTAAAATTAGTTGAGCAGATGAGGCCGGAAAAGGTCGTCCTCGTTCATGGTGAAACGAAGGCCAAGGAATGGATGGCAGACAATATCGGGTTCTTTTACCCCGAAGTGGAGGTTATTACGCCGAAGTTTGGCGAGGTGCTCGAGCTGTAGGGGGCCTCACCGATTAATATTGACGAATGGTAGGAGCTTGAATCGCTTCTTGTTTTTTGCGTAGTTCAACAGACCGATCTGGACCCCATTGAGTCGACGAGCCCAATTGAAAATGCCGATGGTGACCCCTCTCTGGTCACCCCGAATCCGATTGAAGGCGGCAATGGAGGCTCCACGTTGGACACCACCCTTTTCCACCACGAAATAAGCGGGCGCAATACTGAAGGCGTGGACGTCTTGTCCACCTGCGGCCAAGCCAGAGATCATGATTCCCCGGACCGTTGTGGCCCCGACTGCAAATCCCGCAATGTGTATTCCTTTCAGCGTTCCACCGGCACCCGTAGCGAATCCGCTGATCGAAGCGCCCGTAAAGTCCCCACCTGCCCCAATCGCAAATCCCGCAATGTGTATTCATCTCAGCGTTTCACCAGCACCCGTGGCAAATCCGCTGATCGAAGCGCCCGTAAAGTCTCCGCCTGCCCCGAGACCAGCCATGACGATGCCGGTCGCATCTTCACCAGCTCCAGCGCCCAGGCCCGCAAGGGTAATTCCCTTGAAATCTCCACCCGCACCAGCGCCCAGTCCGCCAATAGTTATTCCCGTCACGTTGCGACCGGCTCCCACGCCGAGACCACCTATTGCAATTCCTCTGATGTCCTTTCCAGCGCCTGCTCCCAGGCCGGCAATCATGATTCCATCGATGGAGTCATTCGCTCCGACTCCGAGCAGAGCTAGACCGAGGCCCGTAATATTTTCGCCACCTGTTGCCGGAAGCCCCAGCGCCATACCGGTGATATCGCCGCCCCTGTCATTGTAAGGCATCCAGATCGTGGCATTGATTCCTGTTACTCGACGAAGTGCGCGATCTCTGAAATTCAGTCGGATTCCCGTGATTTCACGAGAATCGCCGATGGAAAGACCGACGCCATTCACGGCCAGGTCGAGACTTCTTTGAGCGAGAGCGGCTCCTGGCGTCATTAAAAGTAGAACGATTAGATAGCGTAGATGGCGCATGATCAGGAGGATTGGTTCGAAGAATTGATTCTGCGCGTCTAGACGATCAGTAGACCAAGAGAGTTACACAAAGACCTGCGAAAGCTTTGCGAAGACCTAGAGTGCGCGTAGAATGGACAGATAATCAGAGGCTCGCATTTCTTTCAAGTTCGAGGGATTTGAGCCATTCGCCTCGGCCATCAACGCGATTTGTTCGAACTGGTCGGGGTTGATCTCCAGATCGGCCCATTTCTTCAGGGGAAATCCGGTAACCATCGTATCAAGTCTATCGAGAAGCGATTCCGGCCGAGGAGCTCCCAGAAAGGCCGAAACCATCCTCAGACGATCGCGAATATGGTCCAACTGAAAGCGCAGGACGGGAACCAGAAGTAGGGTGTTGAGCAGGCCGTGCGGATGGTTGAGCAAACCTCCGATACTTTCAGAGAGACAGTGCACGGCGCCAACGTCCGCATTTCCGAACGCCATACCCGCTATGGTCGATGCGTGAATGACTGCTTTTCGGTGTTCTTGCCTGTCCGGATTTCGGACGCACGGTCCAAGATGCCGGATCAGCAAGCGCATGGACTGCAAGGCAAGCGCATCGGAGGCTGGATTCGCGGGACGGCCGATCAAAGCTTCAAGAGCGTGCGTCACCGCATCCATGCCGGTCGAGGCAATCAAGTGAGGCGGAAGGGAAACGAGGACGTCCGCGTCCACAAATGCAGCCAATGGAAACATACCGTCTCCTTTGATGCTGATCTTGGAGCTGATCTCAGGCACGGTCACGACTGCGACCCATGTGACCTCCGATCCCGTTCCACAGGTGGTGGGGACGGCCACGAACGGTATCGAGCCATTCGGAAACTTGTTCTTGCCTTCGAAATCGACAATCGATCCTTCATTGTTGAGAAGCATCGCTACGGCTTTTCCCGCGTCCAGGACGCTGCCACCACCAATGGCCAGAACGAGGTCATATCCTTTGGAACGGGATTCGGCCGTCAGCCGGTCAATTTCCGTGGAGGGCGGGTTTGGCGGAATATTGCTAACTACGGTGACCTGGCCTTCGATTTTCAATCTCAACCGGCCAAACCAGTCGGTCCCGCTCACTCCCTCATCCGAGACGAGAAGAATGTTCTCGGCTTTATTGGATTTTAGATACGCCGGCAAGCCCTCCAGGCATCCGGGTTCCATCAATACATTCGTGGGAAGCCGAAACACCGCTTAGCCTTCCAGGGCGTTAGTGTCGAGCGTCCGCCTTTCGGCGAGCGAAACCGCGTGATTCCATAATTGTAATGCCGAATTGATCAGCGGATCGATCGTATTGAATACGGGATACCACGCCTCACTCCGGTACAGTCGCTGTGCGATCCGCGCTTTCAGGACAACCTCCAAGGTTATTCTCGAAGCGTCGATGGCGGCCTGCGAAAATGCTTGATCGGCGCTTTCTGTTGAGGTGCCGACGATCAGTCCGCTTTCAACGGCGTGCGCGAGATAGGCCTGCCACATCTGCTCATCGATTTGATAGGAGGACATAAACTCCTCCTTTTGGTCCACCCAGCGCTCACGGAGGGCTGCTCCGTCCGAATCAAACATCTTTCGGGCGAAAAGAAACGGGTAGCCGTGGCGAATTGCATTTTGAACGACCAGGTCATTCAAGGGGGAGGTCGAATCCGGAGCAATTACGATGTCCGGCATCACACCGCCTCCTCCAAATACATCGCGGCCATTTCGCGTCTTGAACCGTAGAGAATCTGGAATATTTGCCAGATATTCGGAGGGATGAAAGGTTGCCTGTCGGAGGTCTAATAATTTGTCGCTGTAATAGTCCTGAATATCACCCAGCTCATAGGGAGTCTGGATGAGGCGTCCGCTGGGCATGTAGTACCGAGCAACGGTCATCTGGACGACACTGCCGTCTCTCAGCTGGAACGGACGTTGAACCAAGCCCTTGCCGAATGTGCGCCGCCCAACGATGAGTGCGCGATCGTGATCCTGCAGCGCACCCGCGATGATTTCACTTCCTGAAGCGGTGCTTTCGTTGACCAGTATCATCACCGGCTCGTCCAAGAGCTGACCTCCCGGCCTGATTCGATCAATTTCGTTTTCGCGAGGATTGCGGCCTTCCGTTGTGACAATTACTCCAGATCCTCCCAGCATCTCATCTGCTATCTGAACCGCAGTCCGTTTGATTCCGCCTGGATTACCGCGCAGGTCGAGGACCAGTCGCTCGAGACCCTGAGATTTCAGTCGGGCAACGTGCTCCAAAAATTCCTGGTGGGTTGTCAGGGCAAACCGGCCAATCCGAATGTATCCGGTCCGCTCATCCATCATATAACTGGCGTCAACCGAATACAGGGGGATAGTAGCTCTCGTGATTGTAAACACGATGGGCTCCCGGACGCCCGGCCGTACAACGGTAATGTCCACATCCGTGCCTTTTGGGCCCTTTATGAGGTCCTGAATACTCAGCGATCCCATACCAATGATGACTGAATCGTCTACGGCAATCAGCCGATCTCCTGCCATGAGTCCGACAGCCTCACTTGGTCCATCCGGGATGGTCGATGTGACTTTGGCGGTATCCGAAACGGGGGCTTCAAACCAGATGCCGATGCCACCAAATGAGCCCTTGTAATCTTCCTGAACCCTGATGATGGTCTTAGCATCGATGTACGATGAATGAGGATCGAGTTTTTTGAGCATCGCGCGGATGGATTCTTCCGCCATTTCCGATGCACTCACCTCCTCAACGTATTGCCGGTTGATCAGCAGAAAGGCTTCTTCGAGCTTTTGAAGTTGCTCATATGTGTCATCCTGAGCGAAAAAGCCGTCCATCGTGAGGCCAACCCCTGTTCCAAGGGCCAACACGAGAGAAAATGGAAGTATGTAACGTTTCAGAGCGGAAATCATGTACGCTTGCCTGCGATGAGGATGATGGCGACCGTATTGGCTCCGGCCACCGATGGGACTAGATTCATTCGACCGAGACCTCTTTTTGTTTCAAAGGAAGCCATGTGAACGGGTAAATAACAGTTCTTTCCACGCGAATGTAACTTTTCCATGATCTGGGCCGTTTTTTGTCCGGACACGACAATCCACTCTTATCAATCTTTTTCAGCTTGAATCCCGTCCAGTTTAATCAGTGCGTGAAAACGCATCAGAATAGGATCTACAGCTTCGTCTCCCACTGAATACCGTAAAAGTTTACTTACACAGAGCGAGAAAAACGCTGCGCAAGGAGTTAGGTGAGGTGCTGAGACATGACTACGCTTGACAATCAGAACAGAGACTGGCTCGACGACAGAATTGAAGCTTACCTCGATGGTGATTTGAAGCCGGGAGATTCCCGTCGCTTTGATGAGATCGCGTTGATGGACGAAGAGCTGGCGCGAGAACTGAATCTGGCCCGAAGTATTTGTCAACCCTGGCTTCAATGCCGGACGAAAGCTGCCCCGAAGAAGTCACGCGCGGCGTGATGGCACACGTGCGGCGCGACGTTCGACACTCTTTTTTCAATCGACTCCAGGCCACTCTCAATTGGCAGGGAGTCGCCCGACTCAAGCCGGCTATTGCTATGGCCCTGCTATTGATCGTCGTGCTCTCCTCGGTCATTGTAGGTAGGAATAGTCCAGTTCCGGACGCGGAAGTCGCTCAGGCACTGGCCGACGTCAAAATGGCACTGGCATATTTCTCAGACGCTGGCAGAACGACGGGTACAGCCGTGAAACAGGATATTATCGGGCCGTTTGTCGTCAGGCCCGTGTCTCGAAGCATGAACGAGATCATAGAAAATTAGGAAACGCTAAAAGGAAGCAACAGATGAAAAGAAGAACTAAGACGTTGAAGTCCGGGCTGGCCGCCATCGCGGTCTCACTACTTCTCGTCTCTCCCGCACTGGGGCAGAGAAGCGTCGAGAGGCAATCCGGATACGTAAATCTGGAGAGGATTGGTCATTTCGACGACTATTTCGAAAGACAAGCGACCATCGAAGTCAATGTGGAGGGGCCGTTGATGCGGCTCGTTGCCGCTGCGTCTCTATTCGAGGATCCAGAGCTCGCCGACCTGCTCTTGAAACTGGACGGCGTATTCGTTCGGGGATTCGAACTGGACCGGTCTGATCGAGACGCATTCGAGGAAAGTGCATCACTGATTGGCGACTATCTCGAAGACGAGGGATGGAGCGTAGTTGTAAAGGTGCGTGATCGCGATGAAATCGTCCAGATGTACGTAAATATGGAAGATGATACGGTCGTTGGAATTGTGGTGATGTCTATGGAAGGTGGAGGTGAAGAAACAGTTTTTGTAAACATTGTTGGAGAAATTGACCCGGAACAGATCGGAAGTATCGGCCGAAAATTTCACATCGGCGGAGTGAGGGATTGGAAATGATCAGACAATTACTACTGGTAGTGGTCTTCGGCTCCGTGCTGAGTGGTTGCATTGTCTCACGGGAAATCTCTCACATCAGAAATGAAATTGAAGCAGAATTTCCTGGCGCCGAGTTTGACACAGAGGTCATCATCAGTGTAGGACCTGGATTGTTCAAGACCCTTGGCTGGATACTTAGTCGCGTGCCCGACGAGGATGCAAATCTAGCGGCGGCTTTTCTGAGAGACGTACACCGCGTGAAGGTAGGTGTTTTCAGGACCAGAGAACTCCCCATTGACGGTGATCTTGAGCTGCACACACTGCGACGATTTGAGAGGGAAGGCTGGAGTATGGCCGCCAGAGTCAGGGAAGATGATGAGCAGGTCTGGGTGATGTACCGAGAGCGCTACGGTCATATTCGAGACATGTTCGTACTGGTTCTCGACCCGGATGAGCTTGTAATCGTTCGTTTTGAGGGTAATTTAAACGAAATAGTCCGCCTCGCTCTTGAGGACGAGATGTTTGTAATGGACATTTTCGGATGATTTAGGCAGGGCGCCACCGGGCGAAACGTCACGATTAAAAATCGACTACCAGGCCGAGGCCACCCTCAAATCCGTCTATGGATCCGAGCGTATAGATAAATCTGGTCGCGAGGCTCATTTTATCTGATAGCCGCACGTAAGGCTCAACACCAATATCCACGAGCTGACGCGATCCATAAAACGCGGTCTCGTCATACGAACGAGCTCCGAGGACCCACGTTGTGGTGTAGGTGGAATTCAGCCTCATGGAATACGAGAGCCGACCGACCAATTCGTTTGGAACCGTTCGTTGCTCCTGGGTGACCAATTCCGTTCCGGCCAGTTCGCTGCTTTTCGCTCTGGTGCGGTAGGCCATGATCAGTCGTAGTTCATTGAACCCGGTCACACGCCGAATCATTGCGGTGACGACGGTTTTATTTCCCGAATCAAAAATTTCGACTTCTCCGATCTTGTCGGCCTCATAGAGCGAGTGCGTTACATCGAGTGACAGGGCCGTGTTCGAGCTTATGCGGCTGTCAAAGCCAGCGGTGATCAGAATCTCATTTCCAGGTGTGTAATCGTCCTCGAAATCCTCCAGGGGTTTGTAGCCGCTTCGATGTTGGTAAGCTGCTCCAAGTCCCAGGACCAGGTTGGAAGACACCGGTATCGCCCACGTGAGGGTGGGTGAGAGGCCAAAACCGTGTCCGTAACTTGGCACTCTAAAGTTGAATGCTGTCTGACTCAGCAGTATTGCGGTGTCAAATTCAGGTGTGGTAAGCTCAATTTTCCCACTGGGAAGGTTGGCTCCCAAGCTCACTACGAGGCTTCCATTTCCCACGGACGCGACGTAACTGACCAGAAGCTGAGTATCCGCAACCCCGCTCAGCGATGCGATTTTATCGCCGCCGATGCTAGCGTGACTCGTCCAGATTCCGAGGCTCAATTTGGTGGACAGCGGCACCATGAGAGAGACCGGAAAACTGGTCTCGTTGATAATCTTTTCGCCGTCGTTGTACTGTTGATAGTACGCTGACATCGTAGCCTTTATGGGCATTCGTGAAGCTGACAGACTGATTTGATTCGCCTGTGCTTCTGCTTTTTGGGGCCACACAGACATCAGCAGCGTCGCCAACAGCACGAGACTGAGCAGTCCGATCAAGGATGCTCGGCTTAATTTAGTGGCGCTTTGTGATTGAATGGGCGACATCAATTATTTCACGCGAATCATGGATCTGATCTGGACAGTGCTGCCGGTACGGAGCTTATAGACGTACATGCCGCTCGCCACGTTGGCGCCTGAATCATCACGACCATCCCAGGCGATATCGTACCAACCAGCCGTTTGCTCCGATTTTTCCAACGTTGTCACGAGTCTTCCGAGTAAGTCAAAAACCTGAAGCACAACCTCCTGCGTTTCCTGAATCTGATATCGAATGTGGGTCGACCCGCTGAACGGATTCGGAAAGTTTTGTTCGAGAGCCACTTGTACCGGCAGAAGGGGAATTCCTCCTCCAGCGGCCCGGGCAAATGCTGGCGTTCCAATTACGAGTCTGAGACGTCTCTGGGCCAGTTCTCGCGAGAGGTAGACACCAAAGCGATTCTCGGTTATCGGAATTCTCTCTCTCAAGTCCTCGTCAAAAACGTACACATCGAAGTTTGGGGGCAGCTGCCCTTGATCCTCGAGTTCAACGCCGATATACTCTCCCTCGACCATGGCTCGCCTCCCGAGATCCGCGTCGATCTCAAGGAGCCATGATTTTCCCTCTTCGGAAGGAGGCTTGAAATCACCTGCCAATCGTTGGTCTCCGTCCATTAAACTCAATCGAACAAAGGATCCGATCGGTGGAGCTTCCGCGTAGTCGAGTTGGTCGTATTCGTCCGTTGCGAGGGCGGAAAACCCTACCAGATTATTTGAATCCACCAGTGCAAGGTGAGCGATGGATGCGGTGAGTTGCACAGAGAATGTCAGCGCGCGATCAACGGTGGAGGCACCGTTTTTCGACCTTTTCCCTACCGCTTCAATGGGACTGAAAACGAGCGGTACGTCGTTGTCTGTTCGATTATTGACCCAGTAGCCGTTCCAGGGCTGTAGCACCGTTTGATTGTACTGATAGGGATCGGTTTGCGCTACGGCGGGGACGTAGGCCACCGGGGGCTCCAGTAATTCGCTGCCACCAACCTCTTCCCAACGTATTGGGAAGGAGTATGGGATCGAGATCTGATTCCATCCTGGTCTCGCGACTAAATCACACGGTTCTGTCGGCGAGACAGAAGAGCCATTTTCGACGGTGAAACCCTGACCTTGCTGCGTGATCAGCCAGTACGCCTGACAAGGCGTGAACCCGGCCGGTAGATTCGGAAACTCGTCGTAAACCCCTGCTTGAGGATTCCAATGCAGAATTCGCCAGCGAACAGGGTCATACGGCCCGAACGCGCTTAAAACACTCTCAATTCGTGGATCTTGTAGCAAAAGAGGAACAGATACCATTTGGTAGGCATCAGGGATGAAGGCTCCCTGTGCTTCCAGTAGTTGAACGCTTACAGGCAGGTGGACCGGAAACAACGAGGGTTCCGAAACGGCTGGTATCGATGCACTTAAAGATCCTGCGACGAAGACGGAATAATATTCGAGCCCGCGTTCCGTGACAAACTCGGTGGGGATAGTGGCTGACGCGGCAGTCGTTCCGATGACGAAAGGAGACTGACCATATCGGAATTCCCCCGTACGTCTATAAAAGAGCGTTCCTGAATCAGGTGTAGCATTGGGCACGAGCTCGACCGTTATTTCAAGGCCCGAGCCTGTCTCAGGGCTGAGCGTTTGAGGTTCGGGCCCGATAATGCCGAAGTTCACGCCAACTCCGGTGAGATCAACGCTAAGTGGACTGTCCGGATCATTGCTTGTCAATTCGATCGATGCGGTCTGCACGCCCTCAGACGTCGGTGAAAACGTTAGAGTAAGTGTTGTATTGGACCCGATGGGGATGGACCCTGAGGTAGGGGAAACGCTGAAGCCGGGTCCTGCCACCGCGGGAAGCGCGGCATCAAAGTTCAGCGGCAGTTCTCCGGTATTCGAGATCGTCAGTGTCTCAGACGCTCCAATTCCGACCACTACGGTGCCAAAGTTGAAAGAGATCGAACTCAGTTCCATCACTGCAGACGTGCCATTTGCCGATAATGACACATCAAAAGAGGTAACCGGATTTGAGCTTTCTACATGAAGTATTGCGCTGGCAGGACCGTGTGACACGGGCGTAAAACCGATCTCAATATTGATCGTCGCGAAAGGGTCCAGGACAACGGAGGCGGTCCAGGCTGAAAAACAGCAGGCGTTTTCGGCATTGTCTACTAGCGAAAAGCCAAAATCCACACTAGCGGCCCCGGGGTTGATCAGTTGAATCGTCGTAGTGCCGAACTCTCCCACATTTACGTCGCCAAAATCAACGCCCGCCGGTGAAATAGCTAGGGGAGCGCGTTCAACCAGAAGGCTGATGGCACCACTCCTGAGCGTCAGATCAGGTACGGTAGAATTGGTGACCTGCAGGATCCAGTCCCCTGCATCGCTCAGTGCTGCCGGAGAATCATAGGTCGGCATGTTCGCCCCTTCGATCGCTGAATTATCCCTGAACCACTGATACTGATTGCTCGCGCCGCCCACTTCCAGCGATAAAATCCCACCTAAATCGTCGCCCTCAGTGACCGTTTCTGAGCTGGCTGTGCCGATCTCGGCCTGGGGAGCATACACGAAGGTGCTGATACTGGCATTGGCCTCGAGGTCCTCGAATGTAAGATTGTTGTTCTCCACTTCAAGCCGCGTCAACGACTGCGTTCCGCTGAAATCCGGAAGTCCATTGAATCCGTTGCTGGACATCAAAAGTGTATGCAGAGCCACCAGAGAGGTCAGTGCGTGGGGCAACTCCCCATCAAATTGATTCTCGGAGAGTTGTAGGAGCTGTAGCTGAGTTAAATTTCCAAATTCAGAGGGCACCGAGCCCGAGAATTGGTTGTTGCCCAGCCATAAGGACTTCAGATTTGTTAGCGTACTAAGCCAGACGGGAAGTGGGCCGCTGAACGCATTATTCTCCAGGTGGAGTTCTTTGAGGCTGGTGTGCGCGCTCAGATCTGGAACGTTACCGGTCAATCCCAAATCTGCCAGCGATACGAATTCCAGATTGGTCAGGGCGAGAATGAGCTCGAGGGGGAATGGTCCGGAGAATGAATTACCACCGAGAGACAATTCCTGAAGGGTACCGGCCAGATTAACCAAAGAGGGCGGAATCGCACCTGAAAGATTGTTGCCGTTTAGCGCCAATTCCTCGAGACTGGACAGACTTCCAATGCCTGAAAAGATCTCGCCGCTGATTGCGTTATTGGACAGGCGAAGAATTCTCAATCCAGCGAATGCACCGTCGGCGATGTTTGTGGCCCATTCTGCGGGAAATTCTCCAACCAGATTGTTTGAGGACAGCTCAATTCCCGTCACCTGAACCAAGGCGGATTTCCCTGCTGCTGGCTCTTCGACTGAGAGTCCAAACCACGTGTCGGGTGTCGCGTCTGAAAGCCAATTGCTGTTGTTGGCCCAGCTATCACCGTTCATGCCGTTATAGAAGGCCGCCAGCGCATCCATTTCGCTTTGCGACAGCTCGATCGCGGGCGGCTCCACTCCCGTTCCTGAGAGAGGGATGATGAGCTGTTTGGTAGGCGAGTCGTTGTTAATAAATATTGACGAACGTAGAAGACCAGCGGAGGTGGGCGAAAACTCGACGCGTAGCACAGTCGAGGAACCCGCCTGCACCGTACCACCAGCTGATGAGAGTGAATATTCCGACGCGTCCGGACCCTGGAGAGAAGTTGTAAAGGCCAGAGGAAGCTCGCCGGCATTAGAGATCGTGACAGTATTCATCTCTGTCTGGCCGATGACCAGTGTGCCGAAATCGATAGACGTGACGTCAAGCTCAAGTAGCGGTGAAGTTCCAGTTCCCGATA